>Ga0129308_1002242_pt1 | contig 17054 bp, 9 predicted proteins | sample L827metagenome_FD_94440 | JGI IMG/M metagenome (GOLD analysis project Ga0129308, IMG submission 94440) | Ring-tailed lemur group fecal microbial communities from Wisconsin, USA - L827 metagenome | ecosystem: Host-associated > Mammals > Digestive system > Large intestine > Fecal | place: USA...
CGCTTCTGGTGGTCTGTACCTTCCTTTTCTTAGATTTTTTCCCGAGTTTTTAACTTATGTTTTTGGTGGTCCGTACCTCCTTTTCTTAAATTTTCTTCTCATAAGACTTATCTTTTAAAATTTTGTTAATCTTCCTTTCTATAATGAAACGTCTATAGGGAATCTATGATTAAATTAAAATTTTAAAAATTCAGTTTTTAAATATTTTATATTATTGAAATCTGTCGACATCTTTCTTTTCTTGTTTGTTATGAGTTTATTATAGACTATTTCTTCAAGTTTGTCAAGTTATTTTTTTATATTTTTTATTTTTTCTGATTATTTTTTATTTTCACTCCTAATTTCTATATTTTATATCCTCTTATTCCATTTCTTCGCGCAAACTTATACCTTTTATTAAACAATAAAATATACTTAAGACTGGTTTTAAAAATATAAGTTTCATTTTTATATTTGAATTTGAAACTTTTCTGTTGACAGTATCATTTTATGGTGTTAAAATGATACTAAAGTTAGAACAATTAAACTTTTATTTTTATAAAAAATTTTTATATCATAACAAAATTTTTTATTTCTTTTACAGTTCAAACTCCTATATAACAATATATAATATAAGTTAAAAAAACTTGCTGTAAGAATATGATATAAAAGAGAAAGGAGCATTTATGGCTAGAAAAGTTTATATTCTTGAGCATCTTGGATGTGCAAACTGCGCCGCTAAAATGGAAAAACGTATTTTAGCATTACCTGGAGTAGAGGATGCTACTATTACCTATGCTACAAAACAACTGCGTTTGAGTGCAAATGATCCTGATGCTCTTCTGCCAGAAATTCAATCCATCTGTTCTTCTATTGAATCAGAAGTAATCGTAACAGAGAGAAAAAAGAAAACGTCTTCTCGAAAAGAAACATTACAATCATCAGAAAAACACGAACATGGGCATGAGCATGATGACTCTTGTGGCTGCGGGCATGACCATGAACACCATCACGAACACCATCATCAACATGATGACTCCTGTGGCTGCGGGCATGACCATGAACACCATCACGAACACCATCATCAACATGATGACTCCTGTGGCTGCGGACATGACCATGAACACCATCACGAACACCATCATCAACATGATGACTCCTGTGGCTGCGGGCATGACCATGAACACCATCATCAACATGACGACTCCTGCGGCTGCGAGCATGACCACGAACACCATCATCAACATGATGACTCCTGTGGCTGTGGACATGACCATGAACACCATCACGAACACCATCATCAACATGATGACTCCTGTGGCTGCGGACATCACCATCACCATACAGAGAGACATCCTGCCAACTGCGACTGTGAGCTATGCCATCCACACGAAGATTACTGTGATATTTGTGGGGAAAGTTTATCTAAATGTACCTGCAATATGCCAGACGCAACAAACAAAAAGCGCGTATTTATTCTTGAAAATCTCGGCTGTGCTAACTGTGCTGCAAAAATGGAATCTAAAATTAAGGCATTGCCAGAAGTAGATTACGCAACGATCACATTCGCTACAAAGCAGCTTCGCGTATCTGCAAAAGATCCCGAGGCGTTACTTCCAACTATTCAGTCTATTTGTTCTTCTATTGAACCTGAAGTTATTGTAAAACCTCGAAAACATAAAGTTCAAAAAGCTGACCCAGTTCCTGAAAAATCAATCGCTCAGTCTAAGGCAAAACCTAAAAAATCTTTCTTCCGCAAGGAAAATATGGAATTAATCACGATTGCTGTCGGAGCAATCCTATTTATTTTAGGTGAGATTCTCCACGAAACGGTATTCCACGGCGAGACATTTCCACCTGTACTTATTGCACTTTGCCTTGTAGCTTATATTATACTCGGTTGGAAAATCATTTTAACAGCTATCAAAAATTTACCAAAAGGTCAAATTTTTGATGAAAACTTTTTAATGACAGTCGCCACTCTCGGAGCACTCGCCATCCAAAATTATATGGAGGCTGTTGGTGTCATCTTATTTTTTAGAATTGGAGAATATTTTGAACATAGAGCTGTAGAAAATAGTCGTAAATCCATTATGGATGCTGTCGATATGAGACCTGAGGTTGTACATCTCTTAGTTGGAGATCAAGAAAAAGTTATCGACGCAGAAGATGCAATCATCGGAGATATTTTATTAGTTCGTCCTGGAGACCGTATTCCTCTAGATGGAATTATTATCGAAGGTGAAAGTCAAATTGATACTTCTCCAGTTACTGGAGAGCCAGTTCCTGTCTCTGTTCATGTCGGTGACGAGATTGTCTCTGGCTGTGTAAACAGTTCTGGATTATTAAAAATGCGTGTGGAAAAACCATTAGAGGAATCTATGGTAACAAGAATTTTAGACTCTGTGGAAAATGCCGCTGCAAGTAAACCTCAAATGGAACGCTTCATCACAAAATTTGCTCGTATTTACACTCCATTTGTAGTATTGATGGCAGCTCTCACAGCAATTATTCCATCACTCAATATTATTCCTATTTTTCCAAATGGAGGAGACTGGAGCTACTGGATTCACACAGCACTTACTTTCCTAGTTATCAGCTGTCCTTGTGCACTTGTCCTTAGTGTACCGCTTGCTTTCTTCTCAGGACTTGGCGCTGGCTCTAAAAAAGGAATTTTATTTAAAGGAGGCTCTTCCTTAGAGGCCATCAAAAATATAACAACTGTTATTATGGATAAGACTGGAACGATTACTCGCGGTGATTTCCGTGTTCAAAAAGTGATTCCTGTATCCACCTACTCTGAGACGGAAGTCTTATCTTACTGTGCCTCCTGTGAGTTAAACTCCACACATCCTATCGGAAATAGTATTGTGGAATATGCAAATGAGACAAATATTTCTATTTCTCGCCCTTCTTCCGTGGAAGAAATAGCAGGTAAGGGAATAAAAGCAGAATTAGACGGAAAAGAAATTTTATGTGGAAACAGAAAATTAATGGAAGAATATAAAATTGATACATCCAAATATCACGACGATATTTTTGGTACAGAAGTCTTTATCGCAATTGACCGTGATTTCGCTGGTTATCTTATCATTGCAGATACAGTAAAACCAGAATCAAAAACTGCCATCACAAGTATCAATGCGTTGAATATTCACACTGTTATGTTGACTGGTGACGGAGAAAACAGTGCAAAAGCTGTGGCAAAGGAAACTGGAGTAAAAGAGGTTCATGCAAAGCTTTTACCTCAAGATAAATTAAGCCAGCTTCAAAAAATCAGAGAGCAAGAGGGCGCAGTTATGTTTGTAGGAGACGGAATTAATGATGCTCCTGTTTTAGCAGGCGCCGATGTCGGTGCAGCTATGGGAAGTGGAGCTGACGTAGCAATTGAAGCGGCCGATGTTGTATTTATGAACTCAAACTTAACTGCCATCCCAGAAGCAATTCAGATTGCAAAAGATTCCAGCAACGCAGCTGTACAAAATGTGGTATTCGCTCTTATTATTAAGGCGATGGTTATGGTGCTCGGTCTTACTGGACACGCCAATATGTGGTTTGCTGTATTCGCGGATTCCGGAGTTGCCGTACTTTGTGTACTAAACTCTGTCAGAATTTTATATAAATACCGTAAAAAAGACGAATAATTAATTTAAACTAAAAAAGAGGATGTTGAAAAACAAATTTTTCATATAAGATTTGATATCACTGAAATGATTTCATTATATATCTTATTGAAATTTTATATTTTACAACATCCTCTTTTGATAAACATATATTTAATATAATATACTCTATTTGATATTTTCTAAGTCAATTACTCCATTAATCAAAATTCCTGTAAGTTTCACTTCTCAAAATCTAAATTTTAAACAATTTGAAAACATCCTTCTTCCTCCATTATAACACTAGAAGAAAATACCTCTCTCGCTGCTTTTGCTAAATAATACGTATCTTTGACCCCTGCTGTCTCATAAGGAGAATGCATGGCAAGTTGAGGAAGACCAATATCTACTGTATTCAATGAAACCTGAGTATTTGATATGTTTCCAAGAGTAGATCCTCCCTGAACATCAGAGCGGTTATAAAATATTTGGTATGGCACATCGGCTCTTTTGCATATTTCTTTAAACAGAGCCCCCGATACAGAATCCGTCGTATACTTTTGTCTCGCATCATACTTAATTACAATTCCATCATTAATATATGGACGATTTGTCGGATCCGCTTTTCCCTCGTAATTTGGATGTACAGCGTGAGCATTATCAGCAGAAACCATCATACTGGAGGAAAGTGCCATAAAATACTCTTCTCTCGTTCGATTTAGTGACATATTAATACGGACTAAAATATCCTTTAAGAAAGTAGATGCAGCTCCCTGCTTTGTAGTACTTCCAACTTCCTCATTGTCAAATACGCAATATACTGGCACCGTTTCCTTATTATCACTGTCTAAAAAGCCTTTTAAAGTGGCAAACGCACACTGTAAATCATCCAATTTTGGACAGGAAATAAATTCCTCTTTTGCACCCCAGATTGTTCCAGGAGTTCTATTGTATAAAAATAAATCTGTATCAATAATTTTTTCCTTTTGTATATTAGCAGTTTTCGCGATTATATCAATAAATGTATCCTTTGCCTTATCGCCTCCATATAATGGAAGCATATCAACCTGTGCATTATAAACATATCCCTCATTTACTTTGCGATTCATATGAATCGCCAAATTTGGGATTAAAAGTAAATCTCTATCTACATTTATAAGCTTTGATTGAATTCCTTTTTCCGTCTCTATTACTATTTTACCCGCAACAGAGAGCGGTCTATCGAACCAAGGTGCCATTATCATTCCGCCATATTTTTCAACATTCAATTTTACATATTTATTATTTACATGAATTTCTGCATTATTCTTTATTTTAAAAGTTGGAGAATCACTGTGACTTGCCATAATTTGGAATCCACAAAACTCTTTTTTTGGTATACAAAAAGCAATCAAAGAAGAGTAATTACGTGTAACAAAATATTTTCCACCCTCCTTAATATTCCAACTCTTTGACTCCAAAAGCTCCTCATAGCCTTTTTCTTTTAATAATTCTTTTATATTATATACAACATGATAACAACTATAACTTTTATTGATAAAGTCTATTAACTCTTTAGATAATTCCTTATACATGAAAAAATCTCCTATTCTTTTTAATTTTCCAATTAATGGGATAGCTTTTTTATCTTTTTGCTAATATAATTTTATTTTATCGAAATAACTTCCATTTTTTTCAATGTATTTTGGGAAGTGGAAGAAATAATAACTCCAATATCCGTCATTGTCTCTTTCGCCCGAATCTTTTCATTCCATGAGCCAGAAACAGGTGTGATTGTAATTATATTCTTAGATTTGGAAAATTTTGCATTCCAAGATTGATCTATTGCAATATTGTATTTCCATGTTCCTCTTAACTTCCAAGTTTTAAGCTGAAATGTATTTTTATTTGTGATAATCAAATTATAGTGATAATAATATTTTGAGCCTGCCTTCCACGAATTCACTAACTCCGCCTTAACTGTAACCTTACTTAATGTGCCAGTTGTTGTTTCTGGTTTTTCCGTCATTATAGCTGGCTTTGCTGTAGTTGTCGTCGCTTTAATTGTTGTTGCAACTTTCTCCGTTGTTACTGTGGAAGTTCCTGGCAGTTTATTTAAATTTCCTGTCATCTTCTTTACAATCCATTTTCCTGAAGAAGTTAAATCTGTCGACTTCCAGTTTGATAATTTATTGCTACTACTCTTAATTAACGCACTTGTCTCATTTTTATTAGAAAGATTCCAACATACATAACTAATTTTATATTTGTTAAGTAAACTAATCCATTTATCTCCCTGTGATGTACTGACCGAACCATTGCCAGAAGCCTCACTGATTCCAAATTCACTCACAAAAACTGGAAGACCATCCTTCACTGCACTCTCAAGCTTGCTTCTCATAGAATCTTTATGTGTATTGGCATAAAAATGGAAGCTATACATAATATTTTTATATCCCGTAATTTTTGATTTTACCGCCTGATCAACATTCTGAGACCAATTCGGAGTTCCTACTATAATAATCGCATTCGGATCAATAGCTCGAATCTCTTTGATAACTGCCTTTGCATAACTCTTAATCTGTGCCCAGCTTGTTCCGCCATTTGGTTCATTACAAATCTCATAAATAACATTTTTATTTGATTTATATTTTTTTGCCATCTCCTTAAAAAATGAAATGGACTGACTCTTATATTGATTTGGATTGCTATCGCTCAAAATATGCCAATCAATAATAACATACATTCCTAAATCTGTCGCTGCTTTTACACCCTTGTCAATTGTATTTTTTAATTTTTTCTTATTTGTACTGCTTCCCACACAGTATCCATTATATTCTGCTGTATACATGGCAAGTCGAACTGTATTTGCTCCCCACTGATCTCTAAGACTCTTAAATGCCTCCTTTGACACATATTCTGAATACCAGGAAAGCCCATGTGTACTGATTCCTTTTAGTTGAACTGTCTTTCCCTTAGAGTCTACTATTTTCGTTCCCTTTACAGATAGACGACCATGAGTTGATGCAAAAGTAGCTGCATTAGATGATGTTTTGACAATAAATAATGCACATAAAATAATCATACAGCCTAGGAGCCATCTTTTGCCTCTCATCTTATCATTCCTCCATTTTTTTCTTTTTATTATACAATAAAAAAAATTTTAAATCCATATTTCCTTTATATTTTTGACGTGAAATACTACCCAATAATAAAATAAAAAGGTATATCCTAGAAAATCTTTGAATCAGCCTCCAATCGTTAGATTTTAATTCTAACTTTTTGGAGTCACCTCACTTCTCTTAGAAAATATACCTTTATTATTTAATATTTATTTTTCCTATTCTGGACAAATATGATAGCAGGCCACCTCATGTCCCTCTCCAATCTCCTTTAAGACTGGTTTTTCTGTCTTGCATTTCTCCATACAGTACTCACAGCGATTTTGAAATGGACATCCCTTTGGAACTTCCAGTGGGCTTGGCGCCTCACTCTCAATACTTTCAATCTTCTTAGTTGGATCCATATGAATCGAGAATAATGCTCCAAGCAATGCCTGTGTATATGGATGTTTCGCTTCTTTTCCAACTGCCCCACCTGGAATAACTTCTACGATATGTCCAAGATACATAACTGCAATCTGATGTGCAAAAGACTGAATTAACGCCAAATCATGACAGATAAATACAATACTAATATTTTTCTCTCTTTGCAATCTCACTAAGAGCTCTATCATGCTTTTTTGAATCGACACGTCAAGAGCAGAAGTTGCCTCATCGCAGACTAAAATTTCTGGCTCTAGGGAAAGTGCCCTCGCAATGCCAACTCTTTGTCTCTGCCCTCCACTCATATTGTGAGGATAGCGATACATAAAATCAGCTGGCAACTCTACCATCTCTAGTAATTCTTTTGCTTTTACTTCTTTCTCACTTTTTTTCAATCGTCCAAAGTTCATCAACGGCTCTGTCAAAATATCGATAATCTTCATTCTGGGATTAAAAGATGCCAATGGATCTTGAAATACCATCTGCATATTTTGACGATTTAGCCATGTCTCGCGCTTAGAAAAAGCCAACATATCCTTATCTCTATAGGTAATACTTCCCGATGTCGGAACATCCATCTGAGTCAACATACGAACAAAAGTAGATTTTCCACATCCACTCTCACCCACAATGCCAAGTGTCTTACCTTTATAGACATTTAAACTAATATCATGACAGGCAGTCAATATACGTCCACCAGAAGCCGGAAATTGTTTTACAATATGCTCTGTTTTTAAAATAATATCTTCTTTATTAAACAAAACGCGGTCCCTCCATTTCCGGTACTGATCTTAATAGCTCTTTTGTATATTCACTTGTCGGATTGCTCATAACTTCATCTCTCGTTCCTTGATCTACAACTTTGCCATGCTGCATAACAATTAATTTATCTGCCATATAGGCTGCCACTCCAAGATTATGAGTAACAATAATGATTGACGTTTCATATTGATCTCGAAGCTCCATCATTTGTCTTACAATCTGAGCCTGTGTTGTAACATCAAGAGCACTTGTAGGTTCATCTGCCAAGAGCAGCTCTGGCTGAAAAGTCATTGCCATGGCGATACCAACTCTCTGTCTCATACCACCTGATAGTTGATGAGGATAGCTTTTCATAATATTCTCACTGTCTGGCAAGCGCATTTTCTCAAGCATCTGCCTTCCCTTTTGCCACGCTTCCTCTCTTGACATCTTACTGTGAGTTATAATATATTCCACATACTGCTGTCCAATTTTACGGATTGGATTTAGAGTACCTCCACAATCTTGAAATATCATGGACATTTTAGTACCACGAATCTTTCTCCACTCCTCTTTTTGTTTGGTGAGCAATGGTTCACCATGAAAGGAAATCGTTCCCGCTGTCACCTTGCCAGCTCCTGGCAAAGCTCCAAGTACGGCACGGATTACTGTTGTCTTTCCACTTCCACTCTCACCTACGACACTGATAATCTCTCCTTTTTTCATAGAAAGATTAAAATGTTCAATTGTTGGTTTTGCTTTTCCGTATTGAACAGTTAAATCCTTAATTTCCATCATATTTTAAACCAAACCCTTCTAGAATTATTTTGCAAATGCAATATCCTTTGTCAACCAATAGTAATCCATTGGATACATTTTCACTCCTGTAAGTGACTTAGAGGAGAAGAGATAGGTTGTCTCATATCCGAAGAAAACAGTTGCTGCATCATCCATGATATGCTGCTGAATCTGAATAACTAATTCTTTTCTCTTATCTGTATCGAACTCTTTTGCAAGCTCATCTAATAATTTATCCACCTCTGCGTTATTATAACCACTTGTATTATTAGGAGATGTGCTATACCAGTTCTCTCTTAAGTAGTTTTCTGGGTCACCTGTATTTGCGACAAGTACATTCCAGATTAATAAATCATAATCTCCAGAATCCCTCATATCAAGTAATGTCTCATAACTTACTGTATTTAATTTTATATTAATTCCAACATCTTTTAAATTAGCCTGTGCTGCCTGTGCGTAAGTTCCAAGCTCCTCTCGGCTTGTGTAGATAACGAAGTTAAGCTCTAATTTCTTTCCATCTGGAGTTTCCACAAATCCATCTCCATCTGTATCCTTATATCCAGCTTCCTCTAATAATTTCTTAGCGCTCTCTGGATTATAAGCATTCTCATCTTTCAAATCATCAAATCCAAAATCAAGTGTTGGAGGAATTGGAGCTTTACCAGCTGTTGCTCCTCCCTGCAATAAGTTTGAACAGTATGTCTCTTTGTCAAGAGCACGAATCAAAGCCTGGCGAAGTGCCAAATCTTTTAAGGCACCGTTTTGATTCATAAATGCATAAGTAGAGCGAAGAGACTGTAAATTCTGAATTTCAACATCATCTTTTCCCTCAAAATCAGCTATATTTTCAGTCTTTAAGTTATAAGCAAGACTAATCTCACCTGTCTGCAATGCCATAGAGCGTGTCGTCTGGTCATCGATACATTTTAATGTTACCTTGTCAAATGGAACTTCTCCATCCCAGTAATACTCGTTTCGAACTACTACACAAGAATCTGTAGGGCTAAAGGACTCTACTGCATAAGGTCCTGTACAGATAGGTCCCTTCATTGCATAGTCATCTGGATTTACGTTCTCACTTGTGTCTACGATTAAGAAAAGAGGGTCTGCCAAACTACCAGGAACGATAGCGCTAGGCTCTTTTGTCTTAATTGTCAAGTTTTGTCCATCTATTGTGATAGAATCAAGTTTGAAAAATTCATCTGTACGGTTACTTAACTCAAACGTTCTCTCAAGGGAGCCCTTCACTAACTCAGGTGTCATATCATCTCCATTAGAAAATTTTACACCCTCACGAATCTTGAATGTCCAAGATAAATTATCATCACTTACTTCCCAGCTCTCTGCAAGACAAGGAGTAATCTCACCATTTTCATTAAATTTTGTGAGTGTCTCACCCACGCCGTATCTAGATACAACCCAGCTAAAATACTGCTCTGTTGGCTCCAATGTATCTGCAAAACTTGTAACACCAATCACTGTCTCTCCACCATTGGTTGCTTCCTTTGTCTCGCTCTTGGCTGCTGTAGTAGAACCACTGTCTGAACTTCCACCACAACCTGTTAATATTGTGAATGCCATAGTTCCTGCTAAGATAATTCCTAAAGACTTTTTAAACCATTTTCGCATATTCTTTCCTCACTTTTTCTTTATTCTTGTCTTGTATCCATCATATCTCGAATACTGTCACCTAACATATTAAATATAATAACCACAATCATAATTGCAATACCTGGATAAATCATAAGCCAAGGAGCTTTTGAGATATAAGCTCTTCCTTCATTAAGCATTAATCCCCATTCCGGAGTTGGAGCTGTGGCACCAAATCCTAAGAAGGATAATCCAGCAAGCTCTAACATCATGGATCCTATATCTGTTGCTGCTGTCACAATCACTGTCGTAATCATATTAGGCACAACGTATTTTAAAATAATATTTATTTTTTTGGTTCCTGTAATAACTGCTGCCTCAATATAAAGATTTTTTCTAATCTTTAATACCATACTTCTTGCAAGTCTAGCGTATTTGGTCCAACTCACTGCTGCAATCGCGATAACTGCATTCACTACATTAGGACCGAGCATACCAGCGATGGCAATCGCAAGTACCATACCTGGAAAAGAAATCATCATATCAGCAATACGCATAATAACTTGGTCTATCATACCGCCAAAGAAACCAGCGATAATGCCAAGTGTTGTTCCAATTATAAAAATAACAGCGACCAAACATAGAGTCATCGTAAGAGAAGTACGTGTTCCAAAGATAACTCTAGATAAGACATCTCTTCCTAATTTATCAGTTCCACATATATACTTATCCCCTGGTTCCTGCAAAGACTCTGTCATCACAGTCTCGTAAGGATCCATCGGTGCAATATATGGAGCAAAAATCGCTATTCCCACTACTACAAGCGCTAATATCAGGAATATCGTAAATTGTTTATTCTTCACAAAAATATTTGATTTTTTCAATTTACACTCCCTCCTTTAATCTTGGGTCTAAGTAATAATAGGAAAGGTCAACAATCAAGTTGATTCCCATATAAAGAAGAGCAATCCATAATACATAGCCCTGCACTAGAGGATAATCTCTACAAGAAATTGCCTTTACTGCCATACTTCCCATACCTGGCCAGTTATAAATAATCTCTACAACAGCTGTACCTCCAAGTAAGTTACCAAGAGAAAGTCCAAGTAATGTCACCAAAGGAAGTGTTGCATTTGGAAGCACATGTCCCCAAAGAATTGTGCTTTCTTTAATTCCTCTCATTCGCGCTCCAGTTACATAATCTTGATTTAGTTCTTCCAATACTGCTGTTCGAACTTGTCTTGTATATTTTGCCGACATAGCAATCGCCAAAGTGACAGCTGGTAAAATAACTGATTTTAAATCCGTCGTTCCTCCGGCAACAGATACCCAGCGTAATTTTACACCAAATATGCTGAGCAAAATAAGACCCAACCAAAAATTAGGAATGGATACGCCTATAAAAGTAAACGCACGGACTATATAATCAATCCATTTATTACGATAGACGGCAGACAAAATACCAAGCGGTATCGAAATAATAATCATAATTAATAAGGAGAGTAGCGCAAGCTGTAAGGTTGGCCAAAAACATGTTTTTAACTTATCAATAACCGGGACTTTCATAGAATAAGAATGTCCCATATCCCCCTTAAGCATCTTTCCTAGCCAATTCGTATACTGCACGAGAAATGGTTGATCTAAGCCAAGCTCATGTCTTGTCTGTTCTAATAGCTCTGGGGTTGGGAGATTACCACATTCAGTCAACATAATCTCCGCTGGATCACCTGGCGATAAATAAGTAAGACCAAATGTAAAAAAACTAATTCCAAACAAAACAATCACAATCTGAATCAAGCGTTTCCCTAATTGTTTTTTACTCAACGATGATTCCCTCCAAACTATATGTTCTTTTTTTCATATCCTATCTGATATAAAACGTTCGCCCACGAACCACATACTTCCTGCAAAGATTGTCTCATCTCTTTTGGAAGTTCTCTCTTATCTGGAACACGATGATTTTTCTCAATCCATCCTTTTAATTGTTCCAAATATTTTGTGTTTGTCTCATCAATCTTAAGCACTTTATAGTAACAATCATATAAAACCGTACTATGTAATCTTTTCTCAGCTCCAAGACGATAGTCCATATAAGTGGACGAAAATGGCTTTATTTTAATAACTGGCTCTAAATGAAGTTGATGTAATGTATTACGCCAACTTTTACACCGTTTCACCAGCTTTTTTCTTTTCACTGCATCAATCTCGCTCTTTAGAGGAGCTCGATTTAATTTTTTTGATAAAATACGAATCTCTTCCAAATAAATTTTGTATTCTTCTTCCAAATTTGGAATACAATATACAACATTTTCTTCAAAAAAGCTCTGTGTCAGCTTCGCATCTTCAATCACCTGATTCCACGTCTCCGTATATTTCTTTAGAGATTCGCAAGCACCAGGCATATCCTTAGGATGTGGTATTCTACAAAGCTCCTTCGCTTTTTCTCTCACTTTTTCTAAGAGTTCCTTGTATTCTTTATCATCTATCTTTTTTTGTTGCAATGTTTTTCCGTCTCTTCCAGCTGCCTTTGGTAAACCAGCAGCCTCAAGAGCATATGGCCACTTTCCAAATCTCTTCTTTATATATGTTCTCCAAATCCAATATACTTCTTTTTGAGCTGGGGAACGCCCAAGCTTCTTTGCATATATTCTGAGTACATCTAATAATTCTTCATCTGAAAGTGCCTTATAAAATCTCTCTCCAGCTTTTGAATCCAGAGAAAAAGCCTTCCATATCTTTGTGTCTTCGGAATTTGCATACTCTGTATTTTTATTACATTTTTCTGAAAACTCCAACAACTTATCATAAAGATTTTTTCTCTGTATCTTCGCTTTATTTTCCTCTTTACTTTTCATTATTTAAATCCTCTGCTCTCCTCTTTGTACCACCTCACTTATCCATTTTCTTGACTCTGTCATAATGCAACTTTGCCGCAAACTTATTGCATTTTATATATCAGCAAAGACAGAACAAAACACTGTATCAGAATTTTTTCTTCCGATAATTCATTAATGTAAAGTGAAGTCCCATACAGTTTATTCTAGTTTCTTATCCCTAATTTGTAAATCTACAAAATATGGTATTTGCAAAAAAAAATTGCCAATTCCTCACGAATAGCAATTACTTTTTTATAACAGAGTACAATTTGTAAGAAATGTCCATTACTGGATACGACCTTTACTGACTTATGCCTCATATACAGGCAATTACAGTTTACTGTGCCGGACTCTCACCGAACTTTTGATTAAGAGTTACTGTATTACATTCCTCATCGCATCTGTTTTCCATATATTTCAGGCGTTCTTTCCACTTTATTGGAAAAATTTCTGCCGCTCTTTGTTAAAATTATACTATTTGAGTTCTGTTTTGTCAAACTTTTTCCAAAAAATTCTACAAAATTTGCACATTAACAAAAATTTATCACTTTTTGTTTTTAAAATTACTATTTATATTTTTTTATAAAAGAACTATTTTGTCTTTTCCATGGCACAAATGTCTCTTTTTTATATTTTTAACATATTACAAGATATTCTATATATTTTTCTGTACAAATATATGTAAATTTTCTACTCTATCTCATATAAGAAGAAAATCTACTACATAAAAATACTTACTTTATCTAACAGCCAATACATAATTGGAAAGGGATGTATCTATTTTTCTAAAACACATTGTATTTGTGAGAAATAAATACATCCCTTTTCAGCGTCTATTATTGCATATAATTAATAAAATATATGTTTTTATAGAGTAATTTATAAAATTCTTATCGTTTTATTTTTTAAATAAATTAGTAAATTTTTTAATAAAGCTTTGTTTTTCTTCCACAGTCTCTACTTCTTCTTCCTCTGGCTTTTCTAGTGCTGGAGTTTTAATTGCAAATTGAACAGCCGATACATTTTTATTCTTCTTTGACACGAAAGAGACTGGCTTATAATCAGAACCATCCAACTGCTTTAACATCTTATCAATCTCATCATCAATTTGATCATCAATATTAGATGTCTCATCCTTAAATGTCTGAGTACCATCCTTCATCTCTCCTATGCCATTATATAATTGCTTTGCCCCAGAAGATAAGCTTTGGCTTCCCGTATGGGCATCTCCAATTCCATCAATTAAACTTCCCATTCCATCAGAAAACTCGTTATATCCATCTTCTAACTCTTCTCCGCCTGATTTTAAAGATTTTGTACCTGTTTTTAACGTTCCTGTTCCCTTTGCAAGCTCCACTCCACCTGCATAAAGCTCAGATGTGCCAGATTTTAGACTGCTGCTTCCATCCTTTAGCTGCTTTGCTCCGTCTACTAACTCCTCCGTTCCGTCCTTTAATTGTTTTGTTCCATCTACTAGCTTTCCACTTCCTGTCTCTAAAGCATTCGTGCCAGCAACTAAAGTTTTACTTCCCTGTGCAAGTGCCAAAGAACCTAAAGATAGTGCTCCACTTCCCACTTCAAGCTCTGCTGTTCCTGCCGCTAAACTTGCACTTCCCTTAGCCAACTGACTCGTACCAGAAGCTAAGCTACTACTTCCAGACTTCAATGTATCCGAGCCTGCCACTAGTGCTTTACTTCCTGCCTTTAAAGCCTCTGTTCCTGTCACCAAATTATTGCTTCCCTCTACTAAAGCATTTGTCCCTGCCACTAAAGTATTACTTCCTGAAAGCAGCGCATTACTTCCCGATACCAAACTGGTTGTTCCTTCTTTTAGATCTTTCGCACCACTATATAGGCTATCACTTCCCTCCTTTAGTTTGGTTGCACCCTCATCTGCCGCAATAATTCCATCTTTTAGCTCCTGACTTCCCTCAGACAAACTCTTTGCTCCCACAAGTAAATCTTGCATTCCTTCCATCATTGTTTCATAGCCATCTGCCAGCTCATCTACTCCCGCTGTATAATCACCAATTCCGCTATCTAGCTGCTCATAGTTTTCACTCACTGTATGAATTATAGCAGGAAGACGAGAAAGGGAAGCAAGATTCGTCTCAAGCTGGTTAATAATTGTCGTTAATCCGTCGTAGAAATTACTATAATTTGTCTGAAGATCGACTGTCTTTCCATAGAGTGAGTCGATATCTGTTATCAATTCATCCTTCCATCCTTTTATATCTTCCTGTGTATTAATATTTTTATCTAGGGTGGAATCAATATCCGTTAAGCTATACTGCAAAGTTTCTAAACGATTTATCTCATCCTGTAAGGCATCTGCAGTTGTAGTATCTGTTGTGCTAGCCATCTGAGAATTCAGCTCTGAAATAATACTATTTAATTCAGAATCTATATTACTCACTGAATTTTTTGCAGTTTCATTTTCTGTGGTAAGCTCTTCTATCTTATAGCCATTTATTTTTTGTTGCATATCAGAAACTGCACTCACAAGAGAGTCAATCTCATCTTGAATATCCAAAGAAGTCTCAATAATAGTGTCTAAACCATCTGTAGCTACAGAAATATCTGTAAGTAAGCCATCGAGCGAAGCTAAAGCATCTTTTATCTGAGATGAATTTTGGCGCAGAGATTCCGATTTTGAGGCAAGCTGACTTGCACCCTCTCTACTCTTTGAAAGTCCCTCGTTTAACTTTTTTAATCCCTGTTCTAATTGACTACTTCCATCGCTAAGACTCTCTGCTCCATCGACAAGCTGACTAGAGCCATCCTTCCATGAAGTCATACCTTTAGAGAGACTTTGGGCTCCATCTGACATAGCATCCACCCCTGAATCAAGAGCCTGGGCCCCCTCCGCTAATGTACCAAGATTACTATTAAGAGCCTGGGCTCCACTATCTACCTGTCTAATACCTTCATCAAGCTGTTTTGCTCCGCTATCTACCTCAGCGATACCACCATCTAGCGCTTTTATTCCTGTCTGCGCTGTAGTTACACCAGCATCCAACTCCTTTGCCCCTGCATCAACCTTAAGTGCTCCGCCAGTTAATGAAATCGCTCCACTGTCTACTTGCTTCACACCATTATGCAAAGCTTTCATACTATCGCTTGCCAAAACAATGCTCGCATCTAATGCCTTTGCGCCTATATTGACAGCCTTAATTCCCGTATCCAATTCCTTGGCACCTTCATTTAAATCTTCTGCTCCACTATCTAGCTTTTTAGCTCCCGTTTTTGCATCATTGATTCCGTCATCCAGCTGTTTTGCCCCGTCATCTACTTTCTTAATGCCATCTCGCAATTCTTTTGCTCCGTCATCTAAGTCAGAGGCCCCACCATCTAACTCGTCAATTCCATCTGTAGCTTTTTTGATACCAGATTTTAGCTGTTTATCTGCAGAAGTTAATTTTGTTCCTCCATCCTTCAGCTGCTTTAGACCAGATTGAAGTTCAGAAGCTCCATCATAAAGCTCCTTTGCTCCGTCACTTAACTTTGAAGCTCCATCATCTAATTGATCGACACCGTCTTTCAATTCATCGACTTTATCTGTCATACTACTCGTATCGACAAGATCTTTATCTACATCAAACGCCATAGGAATTCCTTGAATAGACATAGATGCAAGTTCTATATCTTTGGCATCGGCTGTAATAGTTAATTTCTTTTCATTTCCAGCCATAATATTAAAAATAATTTGTTTGTCGCTTCCAACATTCGCCAAATTTGCACCTTTCGCCTCAATATTAGAAAATTTTTCTGTATCTAAACTTAAACTAAACTGCAATAAAAAATTATCAAAAAAACTATCATCTACTTCTTTGTTTTGCTTAATATCCACTACTAGCTTGAAAGCTCCATCTTTTCCAACAATTTCCTCTGGCTCTTTCTTTACACCATCTAAATAATAAGAAATATCAAATTCCCATGGAATC
>Ga0129308_1002244_pt1 | contig 17051 bp, 14 predicted proteins | sample L827metagenome_FD_94440 | JGI IMG/M metagenome (GOLD analysis project Ga0129308, IMG submission 94440) | Ring-tailed lemur group fecal microbial communities from Wisconsin, USA - L827 metagenome | ecosystem: Host-associated > Mammals > Digestive system > Large intestine > Fecal | place: USA...
CCTCTGAAATGGTACAGCCTGATCGCCTCCCTGCTCTTTGCTGCGCTGATCTTCTGGGGGAATCCGGCGGGCATCCTGTATCTGCTGGTTTTCTACGTCTGGTCTGTAACGTTAATCCGGGGCTATTTTGCCATTCGGACGCGCAATGGCAGAAAAGCGGGCATATACCATGTGTTTGTCCTGCTGTCCCTGATTCCGCTTGTACTCTGCAAGGTGACTCCGCTGTTTCACGCGAATGTGTTCGGATTCATCGGAATCTCGTATCTGACCTTCCGTGTGGTGCAGATGATTATCGAGATCTATGACGGCGCAATCAAGGAAGTCTCTGTTCTGGAAGTGACCGCGTTTCTTTCTTTTTTCCCAGGCTTCAGTTCGGGACCGATCGACCGCAGCAGACGTTTTCTCGCGGACTGGAACCGGGTTCTGCCGCGTGAGGAGTATCTGGAGCTGTGCGGGAAAGGGATCTGGAAGCTGCTGCTCGGTGCAGTCTACAAAATGGTGATCGCGGCGGGCGCGTACAAGGTCATGGGATATCTGGATACCGGGACGGCCTGGTATCATCTGATCGGGTACGCGTACGCATATGGCATGTATCTGTTTTTTGATTTCGCAGGCTACTCTCTGATGGCAGTCGGCAGCTCGTATGTCCTCGGGATCGAGACGCCGGAGAATTTCCGGCAGCCGTTTATCAGCAGGGATATCCGGGAATTCTGGGACAGGTGGCATATCACGTTGTCGCACTGGTTCCGGGACTTTATTTTCACACGGTTTGTGATGTACAGCTCGAAACGGAAATGGTTCTCCAACCGCCTGCAGCGCGCGTGCGCAGGATTTCTTGTGGATATGGGAATCATGGGGCTGTGGCATGGCATCACGCCGTCTTATATTCTGTATGGCCTGTACCACGGCGTTTTGCTCGCCGGGACCGAGATCTGGCAGAAAAAATCAAAATTTTATAAAAAACATAAAGGGAAGACCTGGTATCAGGTGCTTTCCTGGGCAGTCACGATGCAGATGGTATTTTTCGGATTCCTTTTGTTTTCCGGGAAGCTGATGTCTTTGTTCGGGCTGTAGAGATAAATGTTCAGCACAGGCCGAAGCATTTGCGCTGCGGCCGTAAAATATAATTCAGGATACGTTTAGAAAGGAATGGAAAAGATGAGAGAGGAAGTATTGAATATACTGGCGGAGATTTGTGAGGATGACGCGGTGAAGGAGGAGCTGCAGACGGAGCTGTTTGAGTCCGGACTGATGGATTCGCTCGGGTTCGCGGAATTTCTGGTAGAGCTTGAGGACCAGTGCGGAGTCGTGATTTCACCGTCTGAGGTAGAGCGGAAGGACATTGACACCCCGGAGAAGATTCTTGCGCTTGTGGAGGCCAGGGAACAGCAGTGAAGCGGATGAAGGCATTTCTGACGGCCCTGGTGCTTTTTGTGGCGACGGTACTGGGCTGCCACTTCTATATACATCATTACCGTGCAAAGGATTGTGTGTCCATTCCGACTGCTCCGAGCGAGGAGAAGGGCAAGCTGCGGACTGTACTGACAGAACAGATGCCGGAGGACGGGTATCCGGTGTTCGGTTCCTCAGAGTTCCAGCACGGCGCGGACACCGCTTATCATCCTGCGCATGTCTTTGAGCAGACGGATTTTCACCCGATGCTGATCGGGGCAGGCTACTATCAGTCCCTGAGCCATGCGGTTACGCTGGCGTCCATTGAGGAGAGCGTAAAGGTGCGCAAGGCGGCCCTGATCCTCTCGCCGCAGTGGTTCCGCAAAACGGGCGTGGTGGATCAGGCGTATGCTTCGCGTTTTTCGGAGACGCATTACGCAGCCGCGATCGGCAATGAGGCGCTCTCGGACGAGACGAAGCAGTATATTTCCGACCGGACGCGGAAGCTGCTGGAGGTGGATGAGAAGACGCGCGCGCGTGTGCTCCGGTACGACGAGGTGTACTGGAAGCATGAGGGAGATTCTTTCACGGAATTCAGGACGGATGCATGGTCATCGTTTCTGCATGAAAAGGAGCTGTTTGAGACGATGCTGCTCGAAAAATCGCTGGAGCGAAACTGCAATTCTGAAAACGCGCTGGCTGCTCCGCTTATCCGGGAGACTTCCGAAGCTGCACCGGCCGCTCCGGACTGGGACGCGCTGTATGAGCTGGCGGAGCAGGAGGGCAGGGAGCAGAACCAGAATCCGTTTTTTATCGATGATACCGCCTATGACCGTATAGAACCGCATCTTCCCGAGAAGAAGGGTATAAGCAGCGACGCGGACCGGGGCTACCAGACCGGGCCGGAGTTTGACGATTTGCGCTGCTTCCTCACCGTGTGTCAGGAGCTTGGCATTGAGCCGATGATCCTTGTTGTGCCGGTGAACGGGTATTATTATGATCACACGGGTTTCCCGAAGGAGGCGCGTGCGGCGTATTACGCGAAGGTGAAAGGAATCGCGAAGGAGTACGGCGCGAGGATCGCGGATTTCTCTGACCAGGAATACACGAAGTATTTCTTCGAGGACCGGGTGCATCTCGGAAAGAAAGGATGGCTGATGGTAAATGAAAGCCTTTATGAATTTTACAAAGAAGCTTGAAGCGCATCCGAGGCTGCAGTTCGCGCTGCAGGTGCTCGGATTTTACGTGCTGATGATGGCGCTGTTCCTATACTTCATGACTGCGAATTTATCCTCCGCGCCGGAATTTGTGTATACGCAGTTCTGAGGAATGGATGCGGCAGTCTGCCAAACTCATATGCCACTAATCGTTTGACATTACAGCATGCAAAGTTTATAATGAATGCGTATTTGGGAACGTGTTTGGAGGCTGGCGGATGAATATCAATTATGAGACCAATATCTATATCATAGACCGGGATTTTCGCCTTGTGGAATATGACAAGGCGGTGGCGGACCGTTATCCGGGAATCCAGGTGGGCGATCTGTGCTACCGGGCCGTTATGAACCGGGATGTGCCGTGCGCCCACTGCCCGATTGCGGAATGCTCAGACAATCCTTCCGTGGTGTATTATGATTCCTCTTTCGACGGGTATGTGGAGGCCGCTTTTTGCGAGCTGACCGGGGGGAAATACTGCGTGACGCGCCACAAGGTGGGCGTGGAGAGTGAGCACATGAAGAAGCAGATCGAGCGCTCGGTTGGATTCTTTGACGCCTACAGCCATGTGTTTGTGTCCACCTATTATGTGGAATTTTCCTCGGGCACCTATTCGGTGTTCAACCGCGAACGCCTTTTGGACGAGCTGTACAGTCAGGACAACCACTGGGAGCAGTTCGACGATTATATCCGCAATTTTATCCACAGGGACGATCAGGAAAAGCTTTTTCAGGCCAGCCGGATCGACACCATGCGGGAACGGCTTCAAAAGGAGGTCCGGTACTCGGTGGTGGTACGGGAGCTTGTGGAGAAGGGCGTGCGCTGGCTGCGCTTTGAGGTGAACCGCGGCGTCGATGGCGACCACGCGGCGGTCAGCCTTATGGACATCTCCGAGGAGAAGGAGACGAAGATCAGGCTGGAGCAGATGGACATTGTCAGAGCACTCAGCCGCGATTATACGGAAATCACGCAGGTTGATCTGGAGAACAACACGTCCGTTGCCTTCAAGTCGCGCGGCGGGATGGTGGATGATGACCGCAGAAAGGTCCATCCGTATGATAAGACCTGGGAATGGGTTATTGAGAAATATGTGTATCCGGCGGACCGGGAGGCGTTTCGGGAGAAGGTGTCCGCAGCGGCGGTCGAATGCGCGCTGAAAGACACGGATGTGCTGGTGGTTCCCTTCCGGGCGGTACAGGAGGATGAAATCCATCATTATCAGGCGAAGTTTGTCACAGCGGACGCCGACAGACGGCATCTGATTCTCGGGATTCGCAACGCCGATGCAGAGGTTCGGGCGGAGGAAGAACAGAAGAGGATTCTTCAGGACGCGCTGGCCGCCGCGGAGCACGCGAACAGGGCCAAGACCACCTTCCTCAACAATATGTCCCACGACATCCGTACGCCGATGAATGCCATCATCGGCTTCACGGCCCTTGCGGCGGCGCATATCGACAACAAAAAGCAGGTGGCGGACTACCTCGGCAAGATATCGGTGTCCAGCGAGCATCTGCTCTCCCTGATCAACGACGTTCTGGACATGAGCCGGATCGAGAGCGGCAAGGTCAAGATCGAGGAAAAGGAAGTGCATCTGCCGGATGTTCTCCACGATCTCAGGACCATTATTCAGGCCAACGTGCGCTCCAGGCAGTTGGAGCTTTACATAGATTCCGTCGATGTGGTTCACGAGAATATCATCTGCGACAAGCTGCGGCTGAATCAGATTCTGCTGAACCTCATCAGCAACGCCGTGAAATTTACAAAGCCGGGCGGCATGGTCAGCGTCCGCGTGATCGAAAAGTCCGGAGCGCCGGGCGGAACTGCGAACTATGAATTCCGGGTGAAGGATTCCGGCATCGGCATGAGCAGGGAATTCCAGAAGCACATCTTCGAGGCGTTCACCCGCGAACAGACCTCCACGGTCAGCGGCATTCAGGGCACCGGCCTTGGCATGGCGATCACGAAAAACATCGTCGAAATGATGGGAGGCAGTATTTCTGTGGAGAGCGAGCTCGGAAAGGGTTCGGAATTTACCGTCTGCCTGCGTTTCCGCATCTGCGGGAGTCCGGCGCATTGCGAGCAGATTCCAAGGCTTGCCGGGCTGCACGCGCTGGTTGCGGACGATGATTTTAATACCTGCGCGAGCGTTACCCGCATGCTCACGAAGATCGGCATGCGTGCGGAGTGGACAACGTCCGGAAAGGAGGCCGTCCTTCGCACGCAGCTTGCTCTGGAAAACGACGATGAATTCAGCGCCTATATCATTGACTGGATTATGCCGGATATGAACGGGATCGAGACGGTCCGGCGCATCCGGGCGCTCATCGGCGACAGCAAGCCGATCATTATCCTGACTGCCTACGACTGGACGGAGATCGAGGAGGAGGCGCGGGCGGCGGGCGTCACGGCCTTCTGCTCGAAGCCGCTGTTCATGTCGGAGCTCCGCGACGCCCTTTTGAAGCCCATCGGGGAGGAAGAAGCAGCGGAGGAGGCGGAGGAACTGCCTGACGAGATCTTCGCGGGCAAACGGCTCCTTCTGGTGGAGGACAATGAATTGAATCAGGAGATTGCGGCGACCATTCTGGAGGAGCAGGGATTCTCAGTTGATCTGGCTGAGGACGGAACCGTGGCTGTCGAGAAGATGGAGCGAGCGTCTGCGGGGTATTATGACCTCATCCTGATGGACATCCAGATGCCGCGCATGGACGGCTATGAGGCAACCCGCCGCATCCGCTCCCTGGAGGACAAGGAGAAGGCGGCTATCCCTATCTATGCGATGACGGCCAACGCCTTTGACGAGGACAGGCAGAAGGCGCTTGACGCCGGCCTGGACGGACACATTGTGAAACCGATTGACATTGCAGCTCTGATGACGGTTTTGAAAGGAGCGTTAAAACGATGAAGGACAAAATAAAACATTTTCTGGCCGGCAGTCTGGCCGGTGTGTGTATTGTGTGCATCGTGGCGTTCATGGCGCTGGCAGTTTATCTGAGCCATCAGAGTGAGCAGGCCGTCACGCAGCTTGGCAACATATACATGTCCAACATCAACGACCGTATCTCCAAGCATTTCGGAGCCATCAGCGATCAATGTCTGGTTCCGATGACAACATTTGCCGAGAACATCCCTCCCATGTGCGGGAGCAGCAAGGAGGAATATTTCCGGTGGATGACCTACTACGGGCAGAGCCGGGACTACGAGTCCGTGAGCTGGTGTGACAGCGAGGGGAACATTGAGATGATCTACGGAGATCCGATCGAGTACTCCGGGCCCTCGACATTTGTGGAGACGATGCAAAACGGGGAGAGCCGGGTTGCTGTCGGCAGCAATAGTTCCGGCGAACAGGTGGTACTGATGTGCGCGCCCGTCAGACTCAGCATTCCGGGCATGGAGGACTGCGTCGCCATGATCGGCGAGCTGCCGATCAGTTATTTATCCGATATCCTCTCCCTGGAGGAGGAGGAGTCCCTCGTTTATTCCTTTGTCATCCGCAGGGACGGCACCTTTGTGGTGCGCAATTCCGCTGCGGTGCGGGACAATTATTTCGACCGGGTTCGCGCCGTATACAAGGAGACGAACGGCCAGACTCCGGAGGAATACATTTCTGCGTTTGAGGCTGCCATGAAAGCCGGCAGCAATTACTCCACTATGGTTCAGATCGAGGGTGTGCGGCAGCATATGTACGCGTCCAGCCTGCCCAACAGTGTGTGGTATCTGGTGACGCTCATGCCATACGGTGCGCTGAACGAATCCGTGAGGAGTCTGGGATCGCGCGCGTTTGCCGCCTCAGCGGCAGTCTGCGCAGTCATCCTGCTGTCCCTGATTGTCGTGTTCCTGCGGTATTCTGCGCTGAACCGGGCGCAGGTGAAGGAATTGGAGGAGGCCAGACATCTGGCGGAGGAAGCCAGACAGGAGGCCGAGATTGCCAGCAGGTCCAAGGGAGAATTTCTCTCCAACATGAGCCACGACATCCGCACGCCGATGAACGCCATCGTAGGTATGACGGCCATCGCCACGGCGCATATGGATGATCCGCAGCAGGTGCAGAACTGCCTGAAGAAGATCACGATGTCCAGCCGGCATCTGCTGGGCCTGATCAATGATGTGCTGGATATGTCCAAGATCGAGAGCGGCAAGATGACGCTCAACGAGGATCTCGTATCCCTGCGGGAGATCATGGAGAGCATCGTGAGCATCGTGCAGCCGCAGATCAAAGCGAAGCATCAGAAATTCAATATCTCCATTTTCAACATTCTCTCGGAGAATGTGCATTGCGACAGTGTTCGACTCAATCAGGTGCTGCTGAACCTGCTCTCCAATGCAATCAAGTTCACGCCGGAGAATGGTTCGATCGAGGTATCCCTCCACGAGGAGGAGTCGCCCAGGGGAGAAGAGTATGTCCGCATCCGCATCAGGGTAAAGGACAGCGGCATCGGAATGTCCGAGGAATTCCGGGAGCACATTTTTGAATCCTTTGCCCGGGAGGATAACAAGCGCATCCACCGCACCGAGGGCACCGGCCTGGGCATGGCTATCACCAAGTATATCGTGGACGCCATGAAGGGTGAGATCACGGTACAAAGCCGGCAGGGCGTGGGTACGGAGTTCCAGGTGGTTCTGGATCTGCTGCGTGCAAAGGAGCGGGTGGAGGACATGATTCTGCCCGACTGGATTATGCTGGTGGTGGATGACGACCGCCAGTTGTGTGAGAGCACCGTCGAATCCCTGCGCTCCATCGGTATCCGGGCAGAGTGGGTGCTGGACGGCGAGGACGCCGTAGAGATGGCTGCCCGGCATCACAGGGAACACAAGGATTATCATGTCATACTGCTGGATTGGAAGCTGCCGGACATGGACGGCATCCAGACCGCACGCGAGCTGCGCAGGAAGCTGGGCGACGATGTGCCGATCCTGCTGATGTCCGCCTATGACTGGAGTGAAATCGAGGAGGAAGCCCGGGCGGCGGGAATCAGCGGCTTCCTGATGAAGCCCCTGTTCCGCTCCACACTGTTCTATGGTCTGAAGCCCTATGTGGGCGCTGAGGATGTCCGGCCTGCCGAGGAGAAGAGCACGCTTCAGTTCTCCGACAGGCGCATCCTCGTCGCGGAGGACAACGAGCTGAACTGGGAGGTCGCCAGTGAACTGCTTCACGATCTCGGCCTTGAGCTTGAGTGGGCGGAGAACGGCGAGGTCTGCACGGAGCTGTTCCAAAACTCCGAGCCCGGATACTACGACGCCATTCTGATGGACATCCGAATGCCTATCATGAACGGCTATGAAGCGACCGATGCGATCCGCGCGATGAACCGTCCGGACGCGGCGCTGCCGATCATTGCCATGACGGCGGACGCATACTCCGATGATATTCAGAGATGCTTAAGCCACGGCATGAACGCCCATGTGGCGAAGCCCATCGACATCGATGAGGTAGCACGCATCCTGAAAAAGTATCTGAAGGACTGACGGGGAATGTCCTGACAAGATACACAGGGAGAAATAGACGAAGTTTAATTCCGATATTGCTTCGGCGTCATTCCGGTATATTTTTTAAACACCTTTGTAAAGTAGCTCTGGTTCCCATAATTTAACCAGTCATGAGAAAGGGAAGCAGCAGGGTACACCGGAAGAAAGATTTGACGCGGTCGTTGAGGCAACCGCAGATTATATGGATACAATTCTTCGGGAGGATAGATATGGATAATATTTATGATGATAAATCTTTTTATGACGCCTATGCACAAATGTCACGGAGTAAAGACGGTCTGAAATCTGCCGGGGAATGGCACCAGCTTCAGCCGCTTTTTCCGCCTTTGCAGGGAAAGACCGTTCTTGATCTTGGCTGTGGCTATGGCTGGCACAGCAAATATGCTTCTGATCAGGGGGCGCTGTCTGTTTTGGGTATAGATTTGAGTGAACGGATGATTCAGGAAGCCGGGAGACGCAATGCTGCGCAAAATATCAGTTACAGGATATGCAGCCTGGAAGAGTATGAATATCCGGAGGATCGTTATGATTTTGTGATTTCTAATTTGGCGTTGCACTACATTTCAAATTTGGATCTCATTTTCAAAAAAGTGTTCCGGACACTAAAACAGAATGGTATTTTTCTGTTCAACATTGAGCATCCGGTCTTTACATCTGGTATCAATGAAGACTGGATTTACGGCGAAGATGGCGCGCCCGCAGCATGGCCGATAGATAATTATTTCTATCCGGGTGAACGGCAGACTATCTTTCTGGGGCAGCGTGTCACCAAGCAGCATCACACATTGACGCAGATCCTGATGGGTGTTATCCGTGCGGGATTTGCGCTTGAGCATGTTGAGGAAGCACAGCCTTCGAAGGAAATGATGGAAATAGACGGAATGAAAGATGAGATGCGAAGGCCCATGATGTTATTGGTCAGGGCGAGGAAAACGGGCAAAATGTCATAGCTACTATGCGGTTCCTTCCACCGGTGAGCAGGAGGCCATATTATAAAAACAGAATCTGTATCGGATTGTTTTTGCTGCCTTGACAGTATTTCGAGAATGTGATATGATTCGGTCCAAGCAAATGAAAGGGAGTAGCTGAACACTGAAAAGTGGTTTTGCAACCGACAGCCGGTATCGAAAGATACCCGTAGCAAATGAGATGGCAAGACTTTTATTGTGGCGGAGGTCATGATAAAGGTCTTTTTTATATATATAGTAACAGATCATCTGCCACAGCTTGCTTACAGAAAGAGAGGATGGAAACGATGAATGAGATGATGAGAAGAGAAACACAGGAAGCCCTGGAAGCCGGCGAAAGGGCGCTTGACAGTTTATACGCTGCCAGGGAAAAGCTTGGCAGTGCAAGAAACTGGGGCATCTATGATATGCTGGGCGGAGGCTTCTTCAGTACCATGATTAAGCGGTCAAAAATGGAGGATGCTGCTGCACTGATGGAGCAGGCAAAGCAGGAGCTCCGGATTTTTGGCAGGGAGCTGCAGGATATCCAGGTGCCGCTTGATCTCGGGATGGAGATTGGAAGCTTCCTTTCATTTGCGGATTTCTTTTTCGACGGCCTGGTGGCGGATTATCTGGTGCAGAGCAAAATTGCGGACGCACGGGGGCAGGTGGAGGATGCGATCAGGTATATCGAACCGATTGTGGCTCAGCTAAGGCAGCAGATGCAGGAAAGGTAGAGGATTTATATGCGATGTCTTGGAAATTTGTTATGGTTTATTTTTGGCGGGGCAATCAGCGGGCTTAGCTGGGTGCTCGCAGGATGTCTTTGGTGTATTACGATTGTAGGAATTCCGGTGGGGATGCAGTGCTTTAAATTTGCGTCCCTTAGTTTTTTTCCCTTTGGGAAGGAAGTACGTTATGGAGGCGGTGTAGGATCACTTCTGCTAAATATCATCTGGCTGATCGTATCAGGAATACCGCTTGCACTGGAGCATCTGGCCTGGGGATGTCTGCTCTGTATTACGATTGTAGGAATCCCCTTTGGAATGCAGCAGTTCAAACTGGTAAAGCTGGCACTCATGCCGTTTGGGGCGGAAGTGTATTAGCCAGACTTCATAACTCCTATGGAAAAACACGAAATATACTTGTCTGGTCAAACGGCTGAGCCAGCCCTCTTGACTTCATTGATCCTTTCCGTTACAATATCCTTAAAAACAAAGAAACCAAGAAACAAGGATTGTGTAGCTTTGCTTTTGCATAGGATAATGAGGAGGTAATGAAGTATGTCTGTAGCAGTAACGAAAAGAGGTGGCACTAAGATGAATAGAAAAATTCTTAGTATTTCTTCCAAAAGACAGATTACGATCCCCCAGAAGTTTTACCAGACTTTAGGCTTTGCGGATGAAGCGGAATGTGTGATGCGTGGAGATGAGTTGATTATCCGTCCTGTGAAGACTGTTTCAGGTGGTGAGTTTGCGGAGCAGATTCTGGAAGAGTTAATTGCGGAAGGTTTGTCTGGCGAAGCATTGCTTTCCAGGTTTAAGGATAAGCAGGCGCAAATCAGACCGGCTGTTGAAGCGATGTTGTCTGATGCAGAAGATGTGGCAGAGGGGAAAGGCGACTTTGCAACCTATGATGATGTTTTTGGAACGGAGGAATAATTTATGCTGCAAGTGCGATTTCTGCCTCCGGCGGCAAAGTTCATTAAAAAACTGAAGGACAAGAAGCTGAAAGACTTGTACAAGAAAGCAATTGATGAGATTTGCGAAGATTATACTGTGGGTGAAGAAAAGACTGGTGATTTGAACGGTATTTATGGGTACGACATTTATTACAACAAAACAAATTATGAATTGGCATATACTGTTGAGCGTGTTGGCGAAGAAATTGTGGTAGTAATTATGGCCGGTACACGAGAAAATTTTTACAACCAGTTGAAACGATATCTGAAGGACTGATGTGTGGTCAGTCAGACTGCTGTTGACCATCACTTTCCGAAATCGAAGGCTTGCAATACCGGCGAAGAGATACCCGGGGGTTATGAGGAGGATCAACGGAGATGGGGATTATTGTCTGTGGCCTGAATGGTGCAGGAAAGAGTACATTGGGGAAAGCTCTTGCGGAGAAATTAAATTTTCATTTTATCGATAATGAGGATTTGTATTTTCCAAAGACAAGCCCTGACTACATGTATGCTTCTCCACGCACCCGCAAAGAGGTGGAAGAGCTCCTGTTGCGCGAGATAAAAAAACATGAAAATTTTGTTTTTGCTTCTGTGAAGGGGGATTACGGGGAAGAGATTTCTTCCTTTTTTCAGTATGCAGTATTGATTCATGTCCCGAAAGGTATTCGGATGCAGCGCGTCAGGGATCGTTCTTTTCAGAAATTCGGTAATAGAATGCTGACAGGCGGAGATTTGTATGAGCAGGAGGAAAGATTCTTCGATCTCGTTAACTCCCGGCCGGAAAATACGGTTGAAGAATGGATACTGTCTTTGAAATGTTCCATCATACGAATTGACGGGACAAAAGCGATTCAGGAAAATGTAGATTTTATTATAGAGCAGCTACAAAAGTCCAGACCGTGAATCAGGTATATCGAACCGATTGTAGTTTAGCTAAGGCAGCAGATGCAGGAAAGGCAGAGGGCTTTTTATGGGATGTCCTGGAACATCCTCGCGTATTTAAACCAGAATGATTTATCGGATAATTCTTGCTATAATATCGCTGTGGAGATATAATCGGAGAGAGGTGAAGTAAAATGAACAGGGTAGTTTATCATGGATCCGATCATATTATAGAACAGCCCGAATATGGGAAAGGTATGAGAAACAACGATTACGGCAGAGGCTTTTACTGTACAGAGAATCTGGAGCTTGCAAAGGAATGGGCTTGTGCAAAACAGAAGGACGGCTATGCAAACATCTATGAACTGGATATGGCCGGTCTGAAGGTGCTGAATCTGAATGATCCGGCGTACCATATTCTGAACTGGCTTGCTCTGCTGGCAGAAAACAGGACATACTGGCAGAATGGCAGTATTGCACAGGAGGCGAAGCAGTATATCAGGGAACATTTTCTAATCGACATTTCCGGATATGATATCCTGGTCGGATACCGTGCGGATGATTCCTATTTTTCCTTTGCACAGGATTTTGTGTCAGGTGCCATCTCCCTGCAGAAGCTGTCTGAGGCGATGCGTCTTGGAAAACTGGGAGAGCAGGTTGTTTTAAAAAGCCGCCTTGCATTTGAGAAAATCCATTATGTCGGGAATGAGCCGGTCAGTGCAAAGGAGTATTACCAGAGGAAAATGCTGCGGGAAAAAGAGGCAAGGAAGGAGTACCGCAGTACAAAGAAGCGTACCTCTTATCTGGAAGAACTATTTATCATAGATATTATGAGGGAGGGGATGCAAAATGACGATCCGCGCCTACGATGAGGATTATGTGACATCGGCACAGCGCATTTTAGGAGATATGATGGATTTTGCCATCAATACGCTGGAATATGACGGGGATGCCTTTTTTTCCATGTTCCTCGTATCCGGCCTGGCGCACCAGTTTGAGAACGGAAATCCTACTTATGTGGCGGGAAGGACAGGGTGCGAGCTGGCCAGGGAGGTGCTGCGTGAAAGTGGTTTAAAAGAGCCTGCCGCCCCGGATGAGATGTATATGGATAAATCCCCGGAATACTGGAGCGGATGGGCGCTTGCGTATTACCAGTGGTATACGGGGAGGACATTTGCAAGGATCCATAAGGCAGTTCCAATCACAAGGATCCTGGATATGTATCCGGCGCTGCACGAAGCGGACATTATGAAATTTGTAGCGGTCATGGATGAGAAGCTGCGGGATTATTATACAGAAACTAACCTGAAGCGTCTGCGTACCGGCATGGGGCTGTCCCAGAGGGAGCTTGCACAGTTATCCGGTGTTGCGCAGAGACAGATACAGCTTTTAGAGGAAAAACACAGGGATATAAATAAGGCGCAGGCATTCACGCTTTTTAAGATTGGAAAAGTACTCCATTGTAGCTGTGAAGACCTGCTGGAGATTTAGAAGGCATGAAAATTCTAAATGATCTGAGGTGAATACAACATGAAAAAGACAATCAAGTGGAGAAAATACCTGCTGCTTGCAGGAAAGATTGCCGCTGGCAGCAGTCTTGCCATCTATACGGCGGAGTGTCTTCACCTCCAGTTTTCCGCCTCCGCCGGGATCGTCACACTGCTGACGCTGATTACGACCAGAAAGGGGACACTCCGCCTGTCGTTGTCGCGGCTTATCACCTTTGCGTTCACTGCCGTGCTGACCTGGGGGACCTTCCTTCAGATCCACAGCCAGTGGATCGCCTACGGGCTGTTTATTTTCCTTATTGTCCTTTTGTGTGAGGTTATGGACTGGCGCGCCACGCTTTCCGTCAATGCAGTCATCGGCACACATTTCCTGACGACCAGTGATTATTCGGTGGAATTTTTCCTCAATGAGTTCCTGCTGGTCGTGATCGGCATTCTGTTTGCCACCGTTCTGAACCTTTTCCATGATACCCGCGGCCAGAAGGAGCACTTCGCAAAGGAAATCCAGGAGGTGGAGAGCCGGATGCAGGATATCCTGGAGGAGCTTGCCCGCTACCTTGCGGACGATCCGCAGGCAAAGCATGTGTGGGCCGATATCGTAGAGCTGGAGAAGCGGATGCAGGAGCTTCTTGCGGATGCCTGCGAATATGAGGGAAACTCTTTTAGCAGGGAGGCGGCCTACTTTTCCAGATATTTTGAGATGCGCTTAAGCCAGTGCCATATCCTGCACAATCTTCATTACGAAATACGCAAAATCCGGTCCATGCCAGTGCAGGCCCAAATTGTTATGCAGTACATCCTGTACATGAAAGGATTCGTTACAGAGCTCAACGAGCCGACGCTCCAGCTCCGGTATCTGGAGGAAATTTTTGAAAAAATGAAAAAGGAGCCCCTCCCGGTAACAAGGGAGGAGTTTGAGAGCCGCGCCCTGCTGTATCATATCCTGATGGATCTGGAGGAATTTCTGATGGAAAAGAAACGGTTCGTGACCTTCGGACGTTCCGGCGCGGAGACAGGGTAATCGGGAAGCGGACAGCCTGTTCCACATGCAAACCCCGCGATATTCAAACAAGGATTGACAAGTTTTTTTAAGCAGGTTTATAATATCGGTGCGTATACACTTCAAACGTAAGGGGAACAAAATATGAAACAGGCAGTAAAATCATACGTATGGCGCGCGGCCATCTGGCTGATGGCAGCAGTTCTCTGGCTTTGTGTCGTTCCCGGCCTGAATGCCAGGGCAGCGCAGGCAGATACAAAGACCATCCGGATTCCCTGCGGAATCAATGCGCTGCTTCGCCTGGATGAGAACGGCAAACCTGCAGGCTATTGTGCAGACTATCTCAATGAACTGGCCCAGCTCAACAACTGGACCTATGAGTACGTCAACTGCACCTGGCCCGATGCGGTAGCCATGCTTGAGCGCGGCGAACTGGATATCCTCTTTCCCACCGATCATCTGACGGAACGGGAGAAGACTATGGATTTCTCCACGCAGGCGGGTGGTTCTACTTCCTATGGTTTGTTTGCCCGGTCTGACACCGGCTATGGCTATGAGAATTTCAGTGACTTCGACGGCGCACGCATAGCCGTGACACCCGGTTCTGCCAACGAGAAGGCCCTGATCAATTTTGCCGGGGCCCACGGCTTTACTTATACCCCCGTCTATCTGGATTCCTTGGACGAAATGATTCCTGCGCTTGAAGCAGGTCAGATTGATATGCTTCTGATCAGTTCCTCCACGACCATTCCCAATACGGTGCTGCTGTCCGTATTGGATGCTTCTCCTTTCTATTTCACCGTCAAAAAGGGCAATACAGCACTGCTGGACGAGCTGAACCGCGGGATGCAGATGCTGCTTACCACCGAGCCTGAGCTGGTGGCTGAAACTACCCGGAAATGCCTTGTGGGCGATAATACCAATGTGCTGGCACTGACTGACGAGGAGCGTGCCTTTGCGGATTCGGATCCTGAGATTGTGATAGGCTTTTATGAAGAAACCGAACCTCTTGCCTATGTACAGGAGGACGGGACCTACAGCGGCATCTATGTGAAGCTTCTGGAGATTCTCCGGGACACCGTCGGTCTGAATCTGACCTTGCGCCCTATCAGCCGTTCCCAGAACTGGAAAGAGCTGCTGCAAAGCGGTGAGCTTGATTTCTATATCGGCGCTTCGGAAAATTTTGTCCGTCAGGATGATGAGCTGCGCGCCACCAGCGCGATCCTCGAATATGATAATATTCTCATCATGCAGCGAAGCTGTGTGTTTGATTCCCTGGACCGCCCTGTGATCGCATTGACCAACGGACGCTCCTACTGGACGAAATCCCTTCCGGAGATTTTACACACGGATATCGAGGTTCAATACTACACCAACGCGCGCGAATGCCTGCTGGCTGTGGCCCGCGGTGACGCTGATGCAACGCTGATCAACAATCTGGAGTTTAACTATCAATCGAAAAATGACCGGTTTGCTAATCTGATCCAGTGGCAGGATTTCCAGTCGCCCTCTGAAGTGGGGCTGGTCACGACGGCAGATCCGGACAGCCCCATGTTCTCCATCGTCAGCAAGGCGATCAAACAGCTTTCCTCCGATCTCACCAGCTCTGTCATCAGCAACCACCTCAATATGCCGTATGATTCTTACACGCTGGCAGATCAACTGTACGCCTCACGGCTGGTGCTTTGCACCGTGGCCATCGCTATTCTGGCCATTGTCATTATCCTTATGGTGATGCTGTTCGCCCGCCGGAGGCAGCGGGCTGCGGAGGAGGCTATTCAAAAGCGGGAAAAGTATCAACTGCAAATCCTGGCAGCTCTCAGTCAGGATTACTCCGTGATCTATTATGTGGATCTGGACCGGAATCAAAGCAAGGCAGTCCGGCAGGAGAAAGGGCTGCGGGATACCCCGGATACAGACGTTCCGATCGTTCATCCGTATTCTGAGGCAATGAAAAGCTTTCTTGGCACCTATGTGCAGCCGGATACCAGGGATCCTCTGCTGGCGCTGTGTGATCCCCAGGCGGTCATCTGCCGGTTCCGGGAAGAAAAGGGCTTTACGGTCCGCTACCGCATCCTTCCGAACCACCGGAATCAGGAGTTCTTTGAGATGCATTTTGTGGACGTAAGCGAGAGCGGGCAGGAGCACGCGATGGTTCTGGGTATCCGCTGCGTGGATGAAGCCGTCCACGAGGAGCAGATGCAGAAGCAGCTTCTGCAGGACGCTCTGGAAGCTGCCAACCGGGCCAGCGCCGCCAAGTCCGACTTTATGTCAAAAATGTCCCATGACATTCGCACCCCCATGAACGCCATCATCGGTATGACTGCCATTGCGGCCGCCCATGCCGAAAATCCGGACCGTGTGCGGGATGCCCTCAGCAAGATTTCTGCCTCCAGCCGGCATCTGCTGGGCCTCATCAACGAAGTCCTGGATATGAGCAAGGTCGAATCCGGCACGATCAGTCTGTCTGCGGAGGAATTCAGCCTGTCCGATCTGCTGAACAGTATGCTCCTGATGGTCCAGCCCCAGATTCAGGCCCACAGACACAGCCTCCAGATCCACATTCAGGATATTCAGCACGAGGATGTGATCGGTGACAGCCTGCGCATCCAGCAGGTATTTCTGAATCTCATGAGCAACGCCATAAAATACACCCCTGACGGCGGCGAGATCAGCCTCACCGTGCGGGAGCAGGCGGTGTCCGCAAAATCTACGGGCTGCTATGAATTTATCGTCGAGGACAACGGCATTGGAATGTCTGAGGAGTATTTGGCGCACATTTTTGAGCCGTTCAGCCGGGAGGAGGATCTGCGTACCAGTAAGATACAGGGTACCGGACTGGGTATGGCTATTGCCCAGAACATCGTACAGATGATGAACGGCAGCATAACCGTGGAAAGTCAGCCTGGCAAAGGCTCTAAATTTACTGTGACCATTTA
>Ga0129308_1002245_pt1 | contig 17024 bp, 19 predicted proteins | sample L827metagenome_FD_94440 | JGI IMG/M metagenome (GOLD analysis project Ga0129308, IMG submission 94440) | Ring-tailed lemur group fecal microbial communities from Wisconsin, USA - L827 metagenome | ecosystem: Host-associated > Mammals > Digestive system > Large intestine > Fecal | place: USA...
CTGCCCGGAAGCCCTGGGAGACTACCTGGCGGGGCCCAACCACACCCTGCCCACCAGCGGCACAGCCCGGTTTTCCAGCCCCCTCAGCGTGGATGATTTCGTCAAGAAAATGCAGTACACCTATTTCACCCGGGAGGCTCTGGCAGAGGTGGCCCAGGACGTGGCCCTCTTTGCCCGGGCAGAGGGACTCACCGGTCACGCCAGAAGCGCAATCATCCGCACCCAGGAGGAAGAAGTATGAGCCGTTTTTTCAGTGAAAAATACGCTTCCCTGGTGCCCTATGTGCCGGGGGAACAGCCGAAAACCAGGCAGTTTATCAAGCTGAACACCAATGAGTCCCCCTTCCCTCCCTCTCCCCTGGCGGTGTCCATGGCGGCAAAGGCAGCGGAGCATTTCGAGCTCTATTCCGACCCGGAATGCCGGGACTTGAAAGCAATTGCCTGCCAGCAGCTGGGCATCTGTGAAGAAGAGATTCTCTTTACCAACGGCAGCGACGAGATTCTGAATTTTGCCTTCATGGCCTTTTGCGACGCTAACCATCCCGCCGCTTTTCCGGATATTACCTATGGATTCTACTCCGTTTTTGCGGATTTGAACGGGGTTCCCTATGAGGCCATTCCCTTGGCAGAGGACTTTTCCCTGAATGTCCAGGACTACATGGGCATCCACAAAACCATTTTCATTGCCAATCCCAACGCCCCCACAGGGCTGACCATTTCCCTTTCCGACATTGAGCGGATCGCCGCCACCAACCCGGACAATGTGGTGGTAATCGACGAAGCATATGTGGACTTTGGCGGGGAGAGCGCTGTTCCGCTGATTCATAAATACGACAATCTTCTCATCACCAGAACCTTTTCCAAATCCCGCTCCATGGCCGGCGCCCGGCTGGGGTTCGGCATTGGATGCAAGGAGCTGATTGCCGATCTGAACGCCATCAAATACTCCACCAATCCCTACAACGTCAATTCCGCCACCATGGCCGCCGGGGTCGGAGCATTGCAGGATGAAGCTTATTTCCGGACAAACTGTGCCGCCATCATCCAGACCCGGGCGTGGGTCACGGAGCAGCTCCGCCATCTGGGATTCCGGGTCACCGAGTCCAGGGGGAACTTTGTCTTTGCCGCTGCGCCAAATTATCCCGGACAGAAGCTCTATCTGGATTTGAAAGCCAAGGGGATTCTGGTGCGTCACTTTCAGACACCCCGGCTGAAAGACTATAACCGCATCACCATCGGGAACCGGATGCAGATGGAAGAGCTGCTCCGGGCCATTGAGGAGCTGATGCTCTGACTGATCTACGGAGGAACCCCATGAGAAATGCACAAATCAACCGAAATACCGCTGAGACGAAGGTTTCTGTTATACTGAATCTGGATGGCGCTGGAAGAAGCGAAATCGCTACCGGCTGTGGATTTCTGGATCACATGCTTACACTGTTCTCCCGCCACGGTCGGTTCGACCTGACTGTGCGCTGCATCGGTGACACCCAGGTGGACTACCACCACACCGCAGAGGACATCGGCATCACCCTGGGCGCCGCCTTTTTGCAGGCGCTGGGAGACAAGCGGGGCACCTGCCGCTACGGGGATACCCTGCTTCCCATGGATGAAGCGCTGATTCTCTCCGCTGTGGATTTGTCCGGACGAAGCTACCTGGGCTATGAACTGCCCATTCCAACGCAGAAGGTGGGAGATTTCGACACCGAGCTGGTGGAGGAATTTTGGCTGGGCTTCGTCCGGGAATCAAGGTGCACCCTGCACATCCGGGCCCTGTCCGGCTCCAACTCCCACCACATCATTGAGGGGGCCTTTAAGTCCGTGGCCCGCTCCCTGAAAAAAGCCGTTGCCATCGACCAAGAGTTTGCCGATGAAATTCCCTCCACCAAAGGAGTGCTGTAATGATCGCCATTGTTGACTACGGAGTGGGAAACCTCTTCTCTTTGAAATGTAGCCTGGCTGCCATCGGCGAAGAAGTCACCGTCACCGGGGACTCCCAGGTGCTCCGGCGCTCCGGCAAGCTGATTTTGCCCGGCGTAGGGGCCTTTCAGGATGCCGCCGACAAGCTCCGCTCCACCGGGCTGGATGCGCTCATCCGGGAAGAGGCGGCAAGGGGCAAGCCCATTCTGGGAATCTGCCTGGGGATGCAGCTGCTGTTTGAGAAAAGCTATGAGTTTGGAGAGCACCGTGGGCTGGGTTTGATTCCCGGAACTGTGGTTCCCATGGCAGGCTTCATCCCCGGAGCGCTGAAAATTCCCCACATCGGCTGGAATGCCCTGCGTCTTCGGAAGGAAAGTCCCCTTTTTCGTTACACTCAGGACGGAGACTGTGTCTACTTTGTCCATTCCTTCTTTGCTGCCCACTGTGACGACTATGTGATTGCCGATACGGAGTACGGCCAAAATCTCACCGCCGCTGTACAGAAGGAAAACGTCTATGGCTGTCAGTTCCACCCGGAAAAAAGCGGAAATGTGGGACTAAATATTCTGAGAGCCTTTGCCCAATTGGAGGATTTCCCATGCTGATCTACCCTGCCATTGATCTATACCAAGGCAAAGCAGTCCGCCTGTTCAAGGGGGACTATAACCAGATGACAATCTACAGCGATGATCCGCCCTCCGTTGCGGCGGATTTTGCAAAAAGCGGCGCCACACACATGCACATTGTGGATTTGGAGGGAGCCAAGGACGGCACCACCCCCAATTTTGAAACCATACTGGAAATCAAGCGGCGGGGCGGGCTGTTCTGCCAGGTTGGCGGCGGCATCCGCAGCATGGAAACCATCCAGCGGTATCTCTCCGCCGGTGTTGACCGGGTAATTCTGGGCACCGCCGCCGTCACGGAGCCCGCCTTTTTGCGGGAAGCCGCCCGGAATTTTGGAAGTCAGATTGCCGTGGGCATGGACATCAAGGACGGCCTTGTCGCCATCAGGGGTTGGCGGGAAACCTCCTCCCTCACCGCCTATGACTTCTGCCAGATGCTGGAATCAATTGGCATCAAAACTCTTATCTGCACCGACATCTCCCGGGACGGTACCCTGGAGGGAGCAAATCACGATCTCTATCAAGACCTGATGAACCGCTTTCCCCTGGAAATCATTGCCTCCGGCGGCGTTTCCCGCATGGAGGACGTCCGGCGGCTGGCCAGTCTGGGACTCCACGGGGCCATCATCGGCAAGGCCTGCTACACCGGCGCCATTGATCTGGCCCAGGCGATTGAGGTGGCAAAATGATTACAAAGAGAATCATCCCCTGCCTGGACGTCCGGGACGGACGGGTGGTAAAGGGTGTGAATTTTGAAAATTTGAGGGATGTATCCTCCCCGGTGGCTTTAGCGGAGTTCTATTCCGCCAGCGGTGCGGATGAGCTGGTGTTCTACGACATCACTGCCTCTGCACAGGGCCGTTCCCTGTTCACCGAGATATTAAAGGAGACCGCCTCAAAGGTCTTCATACCCCTCACCGTGGGCGGCGGCATCAGTTCTTTGGAGGACTTCCAGCGGGTGCTGGAATGCGGCGCCGACAAGGTCAGCGTAAACTCCGGCGCCATCCGGAATCCCAGCCTCATTGAGGAGGCCGCCAAGCGCTACGGCAGCCAATGCGTGGTGCTTTCCGTAGATGTAAAACGGGTGGAGAGTGCGTTCCGGGTCTTTGCCAAGGGCGGACGGGAGAATACCGGCATGGAGGCAATCGACTGGATTCGTCGCTGCACGCAGAGCGGCGCCGGTGAAGTGGTGGTCAATTCCATGGACACCGACGGGGTAAAGGCCGGGTTTGACCTGGAACTGCTGGACGCCGTATGCAGTGCGGTTTCCGTCCCGGTGATTGCCTCCGGGGGTGCAGGGAGCATTCAGGATTTTATCACATTGTTTCAGCACAATCCCAAGGTGGACGCCGGCCTCGCCGCCTCCATTTTCCATTTTGGGACGGTGGAAATCAAGGATTTGAAGCAGGCCATGGCAAAGGCAAACATATCTGTAAGGAGATAAAACCATGCTGAACATTGACGAACTGAAATTTGACGGCAACGGCCTGATTCCGGCCATTGTGGTGGATGCCGCCACGAAGCAGGTGCTGACCCTGGCCTATATGAACCGGGAGAGCCTGGCAATTTCCATGGAGAAGGAGCTCACCTGCTTTTGGAGCCGTTCCCGTCAGGCGCTTTGGCTGAAAGGTGAAACCAGCGGCAATTACCAGCACATTGTATCCATCACCGCCGACTGTGACAAGGATGCTCTTGTCGTCCTGGTGGAGCCCGACGGCCCAGCCTGCCACACCGGAGAAATCAGCTGCTTCCACAATCCGGTATTTGAGAGCCAAACCCGGCAGGAATTTTCCTATCAGGGCCTCTATGCTCTGCTGGAAGGCCGAAAAAGAGACCTGCCCCAGGGCTCCTACACCACCTACCTGTTCCAAAAGGGGCTGGACAAGATTCTGAAAAAGGTGGGCGAGGAATGTACCGAGGTAATCATCGCCGCCAAGGCGGAGGATCGGGCCGAAACCGTCTATGAAATTGCGGACCTTGCTTACCATGTAATGGTGCTCATGGCCCAGCAGGGCATCACTCTGGAGGAAATCCAAAAGGAATTGGCCTCCCGCCACGTCATTGACCACAAAATCAAGCAGGAAAAAATGGTCTAAAATATCCCGCCGCTGAGGCGCAGTGTTCATAAGACCGTTAACATCCACAGTAGAATCGCTCTGCTGTGGATGTTCTTGCTTTCTGGATCATCATGTGATAATATGGAAGGAAACAGAGCAACAAATCGGTATTTGGAGGGGATTGTTATGACGGAAACGATGGGTGTTGCGATTGGAATAGGTGTATTTGCACTTGTTTTTATATATCTTGGTTGTTTGATGTGGAAAAAGGAAAAAATCACTTTGCTCCATAGTTATCATTATGACAAGGTGTCTCCAAGTGATAAAAAAGTTTTTTGTAAAATATCAGGTTGGGGTGTTATCTTTATTGGGATTGGTCTTTGGGTGACTGCTATAATAATCGGTATAACAGATTCGGCATTAAGTTTTATCGCTTTTGCATTGGGATTTGTTGTGGGATTGGCATTGCTGATTTATGCAGGAGCAAAGTATAACCGCTAATAGAGAAGAAACCTCCAGTTTATTGAGCAGATTCATACAAGGGCGCACTTCTATACACCTTTCGGTGTGGTGCGTAATGTAGAGCCTTGCACCGCTGCCCACCTCCCTCAGCAGAGGGAGCCTTGGATGGTATGGTATCGAAACGATAAACAAAAATCCTCCTTATGGCTAAAACCATAGGGAGGATTCACTGTTTTACGGCCGCCCCGGGAAATCAGCGGCGGGATTTTATTTATTCTGCCAAGGTTGCCGCCATCACGGCCTTGATGGTGTGCATCCGGTTTTCGGCCTCGTCGAAGACAATGGACTGCTGGCTTTCAAACACCTGGTCCGTGACCTCCATGCAGTCGATGCCGAATTTCTGCTGAATCTGGCGGCCCACAGTGGTGCCCAGGTCGTGGAAAGCCGGCAGGCAGTGCATGAAGCGGCACTGGGGGCCCGCGTTGGCCATCAGCTGGGCAGTCACCCGGTAGGGTGTCAGGTCATGAATCCGCTGCGCCCAGACATCGTCCGGCTCCCCCATAGAGACCCATACATCGGTATAGATCACATCGGCGTTTTTGGTCGCCTCCAGGGGATCGGTGATAAATTCCAGGATGGCCCCAGTCTGGTCGGCCACGGCCTGGCACTGCCTGACCAGGACGGTATTGGGGAAATACTTCTCCGGCCCGCAGGCCACAAAGTGCATTCCCATTTTGGCGCAGCCAACCATGAGGGAATCCCCCATGTTGTACCGGGCATCCCCCATATATACCAGCTTTTTGCCCTTCAAGTTCCCGAAATGCTCCCGGATGGTGAGAAAATCCGCCAGAATCTGGGTGGGATGAAACTCATTGGTCAAGCCGTTCCACACCGGCACCCCGGAGAATTCTGCCAAGCATTCCACAATTTCCTGGCCGAAGCCACGGTATTCAATGCCGTCGTACATCCGGCCCAGCACCCGGGCGGTGTCGGCGATGCTCTCCTTTTTCCCAATCTGGGAGGCGGAGGGATCCAGGAAGGTGCAGTGCATTCCCAGGTCATAGGCGGCCACCTCAAAGGCGCAGCGGGTGCGGGTAGAGGTCTTTTCAAAAATCAGGGCCACATTTTTCCCCGTGCAGAGCTGGTGGGGAATGCCCTTTTTCTTTTTCTCCTTCAAGTCCGCCGCCAGGTCCAGCAAGAACCCAATCTCAGCGGGGGTAAAATCCAGCAGCTTCAAGAAGCTGCGGCCGGTCAGATTCATCATCGTTATCGCTCCTTCACATCATTTGGAATTGATTTTGGCAGCCATGCGCTTTTCAAAGCGGCCCAAAATCTGGGACAGGCCAATTACAAGAATCAGATAGGTTGCCGCCACAGTCAGCAGGGGGTTCACGGCATCGTAGGTGTTGTTCCGAACCAGGTTCCCCGCCCGGGTCAAATCCACCACCGCCACATAACCGGCGACGGAGGTCTCCTTCAGCAGGGCGATGAGCTCATTGCCGATGGCGGGGAGAATATAGCGGATGGCCTGGGGGAAGATCACCTTCCGCATGGTCTGAATTCGGGATAACCCCAAGCTTCGGGAAGCCTCCGCCTGACCGGCATCCACGGCGTTGATGCCGCTTCGGATCAGCTCCGCCATATAGGCGCCGGAGTTGATGCCAAAGGTGAGAATCGCCACCACCACCCCGTTTGCAGAGGTGAGGATGATGAAATAAAACACCAGCAGCAGTACCACCACCGGGACGCCTCGGATTACCGTTACATACACGTTGCACAATGCCGCCAGAGGCCTCCAGGCGGTGGTTTCCTCGGCAAAATATTTTATCACCGCAATCAAGGTTCCGATCACCACGCCGATTGCCAGGGCGCCCAGAGTGATAATCAGGGTGTTTTTCAGGCCCTCCAGCATCATGGTATAGTAGTTGGTTTCGATGAAGGTTTCATAGAGTTTGTCAAACCAAGCGTTCATAATTCCATTCCTTTTCTGTTTTACAGGATACGGGCCTGCCGCCTCCGGGAGGAAGCAGGCCCCTGCCCTGCCTGGTTGAATAGCGGCCATCGGGGCTGCCCCGCAGTGCGGAGCAACCCCAATCGGGCAAAAGCTTTGGACGCAATTATATCAATTGCTGCTGAACTCAGTTCTTGGGGGAAGTGAAGGGAGCCTCATACTTTTCAAAGATGGCGGCCACAGTGCCGTCGGAGAGCAGCTGGTTCAGAATCTCGTTGATCTTCTTCACGGTATCCTCGCTGCCGAAGGCCATGGCCAGGGCATAGGGCTCGGTGGTCATAGGCTCATCCAGAACCACCAGCTTCACATCGTTTTCGGCGTTGTAGGCCTTCACCATGTCGGCGGCAGTGAGATCGTCGATGACCCAGGCGTCAACCTTTCCCTGAACCACAGCGGACTGAGCGTCGTTGTTGGCCTGGAAAGAGGAAACCTTATAGCCGTTCTCGTTGCAGAAGCTCTCGGCGGTAGTGCCGGTCTGGACAGAGACGGACTTGCCCTCCAGGTCGGCCTTGCAGGTGATGGGGCTTCCCTCCACCACCACAATGGCCTGAGCGGCCAGGCAGTAGGGATCGGTGAACAACACGTTTTTCTGCCGCTTCTCAGTGACAGAAATGCCGGAAACACCCATGTCGAACTTGCCGGCCTGGACGCCGGGGAGCACGGAGTCGAAGTCCATCTGCTGGATGTCCAGCTCCACCCCCAGCTCCTGGCAGATCTTTTCCAGCAGCTCGATTTCGATGCCTTCCACCTTGCCGTCGCCGTTCAGGGACTCAAAGGGAGGGAAATCCGGGCTGGTTGCAATGGTAAGCTTTCCAGCCTTCTGAATCTTGGCCAGAGGGGCGCCCTTGGTGCTTCCACAGGCGGTAAGGGTCATGGCCAGCAGCAGAACCGCCAGCAGCATTGCAATCGTTTTTTTCATAATTTGTTCCTTCTTTCATCAGATTTTCAATTGTTCTCTTACATATGTAATCTGCCGGTGGACGGAGGCCACGCTGGTGCCGCCCAGGCTGATTCGCTTCTCCACGCAGACGGAAAGATCCACTGCGTTGTATACATCCGCCTCAATGAGGGGCGAGTGCTTTTGATAATCCTCAATGGGATAGGTTTCCAGCACCAGGTTCCGGGCGATGCAGTCCGCCACGATCTGTCCGGAAATTTTGTAGGCCGTCCGGAAGGGCAGGCCCTTGCGCACCAGATAGTCCGCCAGATCGGTTGCGTTGATGAAGCCCTTCTGGGCGGCGGCAACCATGTTCCCCGTCAGGGCCTTCATTCCGGCAACCATCTGGGTAAATACCTTCAAGCACATTTTCACGGTGTCGCAGGCATCGAACACAGGCTCCTTGTCCTCCTGCATATCCTTGTTATACGCCAGAGGAATGCCCTTCATCACCGTCAGCAGCGACATCAGGTCGCCATAGACCCGGCCAGTTTTTCCACGGCACAGCTCTGCCATGTCGGGATTCTTCTTCTGGGGCATGATGGAGGAGCCGGTGGTGAAGCTATCGGACAGCTCCACGAACTTAAACTCCCAGCTGCACCAGAGAATCACTTCCTCGGAAAAGCGGGACAGGTGCATCATCAAGGCAGCCAAGTCCGCCAGCAGCTCAATGGCAAAATCCCGGTCGGAAACGCCGTCGATGCTGTTCATGCACACCCCGCCAAAGCCCAGCCTTTGGGCCTCAAAGACCCGGTCGGTATCATAAGTGGTGCCCGCCAGGGCGCAGCTGCCAATGGGAGAGACATTCATCCGTCTCTTGCAGTCTCTCAAACGGTCAATATCCCGCAAAAGCATCATGGCATAGGCCAGGAGGTGATGCCCGAAGGTGATGGGCTGGGCCCGCTGCAAGTGGGTATAGCCGGGCATAATGGCAGTGGCATAGGTTTCCGCCTTGTCCGTCACCACCCGGGTAAGCTCTTTGCACAGCTCCATGATTTCATCGATCTCACTGCGCAGATACATCCGGAAATCCAGCGCCACCTGGTCATTGCGGCTCCTTGCGGTGTGGAGCTTTTTCCCCACATCCCCAATGCGGCTGGTGAGCACCTGCTCCACAAACATGTGGATGTCCTCGCATTCCATGTCAAAGGCCAGCGCCCCGGATTCCAGGTCGTCCAGGATACCGGAGAGGCCCTGGATGATCTGCTCCGCCTCCGCCTGGGTAATGATTCCCTGGGCTCCCAGCATGGCTGCGTGAGCCATGCTGCCGGTAATGTCCTGTCGGAACATCCGGCTGTCGAAATGGATGGAGGAATTGAAATCATCCGCCAGCTTGCTGGTCACGCCGTCCGTCCGGCCGGCCCACATTTTTGCCATGAACGCACGCTCCTTATTTCTTGCCGTTCACCATGGCCTGAACCTTGATGGGCAGGCCGTACAGGTTGATGAAGCCCTCGGCGTCCTTCTGATTGTAGTCGCTCTCACCGAAGGTGGCAATCTCCTCAGAATACAGGGAGTTGGGGCTCCACACACCGGCGTTAATCATATTGCCCTTGTACAGTTTCAGCCGAACCGAGCCTGTGACCTTCTCCTGGGTCTTGTCCACGAAGGCGGACAGCGCCTCCCGCAAGGGGGTGAACCACTGGCCGTTATAAACCAGCTCGGCAAAGGTGATGGCGATTTTCTGCTTCTCGTGCATGGTCATCTTGTCCAGGCACAATGTCTCCAGAACGGAGTGGGCCTTGTACAAAATGGCGCCGCCCGGCGTCTCGTACACGCCCCGGCACTTCATGCCCACCAGCCGGTTTTCCACGATGTCCAGCAGGCCGATGCCATTCTTGCCGCCCAGTTCATTGAGCTTGAGGATAACGCCCTTGGGGGTCAGCTTCTCGCCGTCCACCGCCACGGGAATGCCCTGCTCAAAATCGATGGTCACATAGGTGGGCACATCCGGGGCGTCGATGGGGCTGACGCCCATTTCCAGGAAGCCGGGCTTCTCGTATTGGGGCTCGTTGCCGGTGTCCTCCAAATCCAGGCCCTCATGGCTCAGGTGCCAGAGGTTCTTATCCTTGGAGTAATTGGTCTCCCGGTTGATCCGCAGGGGGATGTTGTGGGCCTCGGCGTACTCAATCTCCTCTTCCCGGGACTTGATGCTCCACTCCCGCCAGGGTGCGATGACGGGCATATTGGGAGCGAAGTGCTTAATGGCCAGCTCGAAACGAACCTGGTCGTTGCCCTTGCCGGTGCAGCCGTGGCAGATGGCATCCGCCCCCTCTTTCAGGGCGATGTCCACCAGGCCCTTGGCAATGCAGGGGCGGGCGTGGCTGGTGCCCAGCAGATACTCCTCGTAAACCGCACCGGCCTTCACACAGGGGATGATGTAGTCGGCGGCGTATTCTTCGGTGAGGTCCAGAACGTACAGCTTGCTTGCCCCGGTCTTGATGGCCTTCTCCTCCAGGCCCTCCAGCTCGTCGGCCTGACCCACATTGCCAGAGACCGCAATGACCTCACAGTTGTTGTAGTTCTCCTTGAGCCAGGGGATAATGATGGATGTATCCAGGCCGCCGGAATAGGCGAGCACAACTTTTTTTATCTTCTCCTTATTCATTGTTATGCCTCCAAAATGAATAATATTCAGTGATGGGGCAATCATAACCCCAATTCACAAAAATGTCAAGCGTCTTTCGTAGTTCGGTTCCCGCTTTGAAAATATTTTGTACAACTATATAAAAGTTGCAAAATATCAGCTTCAGTTTTATGAGATATTGCTTGTTTTTGGAAAATCAAAAATGAATATATTCAAATTTAGAATGCATAAAAATTCATTATATTTGCATGTATTCTTTCTGTCCAGCAGGCAGCATCCCTTTGGCAGCTTGAAGGGGCTGTCCCACCGACGTGGAACAGCCCCTCTGATTTGATTTATTGGGCCGCTTTGGCTGCTTCCTCAGCTTCCTCTTCCTTCTGGTAATCCGGGAATGCGGAGTACATAGGCTCCTCATCCTTGCCCAGAATCTTCCGGTCAATGTAGTTGACGGTAATCCGGTACACCAGACTGCTGAGGCTGATGACGCCGATCAGGTTGGGAATGGCCATTAAGCCGTTGAAGGTGTCGGACAAATCCCAGGCCAAATCCAGGCTCATGGTTGCGCCCACAACAATGAAGACAACGAATACCACCTTGTAACCGATGGCCGCCTTGGTTCCAAACAGATACTCAAAGGCCTTGGTGCCGTAGTGGCTCCAACCCAACACCGTGGAGAAGGCGAACAGCAGCACAGCGATAGCAATAAACCCAGAGCCAACCTTGCCAAAGGAGAGCTGGAATGCCTCAGCCACCATGGCGGTTTTTTCCGTGGTGGTGAGCATGGCGCCGGTGTTCAAATCCACCAGGCCGCTGGTCAGAACAACCAGGGCCGTGAGGGTGCAGACGATGATGGTATCCGCAAACACCTCGAAGATGCCCCACATGCCCTGCATCACAGGCTCCTTGACGTTGGAGCTGGAGTGAACCATCACAGAGGAGCCCAGTCCGGCCTCGTTGGAGAACACGCCCCGCTTCATGCCCCAGGTGACGGCATCCTTCACCGTGGCGCCGACCACGCCGCCAACGGCAGCCCGCCCGGTAAAGGCGCACTTAAAGATAATCCCAAAAGCAGGGATGATGTTGGAAGCGTTCATCACCACGACCACAACCGCGCCAACCATATACAGCAGCGCCATAAAGGGAACCAGCTTCTCCGTGACAGAGGCAATCCGCTTCAGGCCGCCCACCACAACCAGCGCCGCCAGCACCATCAGCACCACACCTGTGACCCACATGGGAATGCTGAAGGAGGCCTTCATATTCACGGCGATGGAATTAATCTGGCTCATATTGCCGATGCCGAAGGACGCCAGCACGCAGAAGCAGCTGAACATCACCGCCAGGACAGCGCCAATTTTCTTGTACCCGGCGTAGCTGCCCAGGCCGTCTTTCAGGTAGTACATGGCGCCGCCGCACCACTCGCCGTCTTTGTTCTTCCGGCGGTAGTAGATGCCCAGAACGTTTTCGGAATAGTTGGTCATCATACCGAAGATGGCGACAATCCACATCCAGAAAATGGAGCCGGGGCCGCCGGTGGCAATGGCCGCCGCTACGCCGGAGATATTGCCGGTGCCGATGGTTGCGGCAAGAGCCGTACACAGGCTCTGGAACTGACTGATGGACTTATCGTCCTTGGCGGTGTGGGCAGTAATCTTCTTGTCGGTGAAGATGCCGCCGATGGTGTTTTTCACCCAGTGGCCGAATTTGCTCACCTGAAATGCCTTGGTCAGGATGGTCATCAGGATGCCAGTGCCCACCAGCATAATCAGCATGGGCATTCCCCAGACGAAACCATTGACGGCATTGTTCACTTCTGTGACGGTCTGAACGATGTTTTCCATTATGTTTCCCCCTCTTTTTCTAGGAAGCGCTGATGATGGCGGCGAGCGCTTTTCAAAGACAAAAAGAGCATCCGCAAGAGATGCTCTCAAAATTGAACAAATGTCCGGCGCCGGGGAAAATACGATTCCCCCGAAACCCGGAATAATGCTCTGTCCTTTTGCCTGAGAGATTCGGCGTTTTGCCACCCTTGCACCTTCGGCCCCCGGTTTTCCCGGATGTCTCCAGAGTGCGATCCACATACGGTCGCTGTTACCTGAGAGTTTCACTCCTTCGGTGGAACACGAATGCTCCGTTTCCCGTATATTTCCTATCACCCATTATCCAGTTGTTTTACCCCTATTGGGGCTATGGGCGAACTATATCACATCTTTTCTTCTGTTTCAATAGCTTCCCGTCAGTTTTGGATGAATGAACAGATTATGAAGCAATTGTGAACCCTCTTTTGTCGAAAAGCGTCCACAGCAGGAGATACAAATGTCCTTCCAGCGAAGCTTTTCCCGCCCTCCTCTGTTTAAAAAAGTCCCCCGGACTTGGGCGAGTGCCCGCAAAACAGTTAACGGAGCGTATCGGTATCGGTACGCTCCGTTCCTTATACACCTGCACCCGATTGCACGCATCCCTGGCCCTTCCAAAGAGGGAGCCAAGTACCGCTTCCAACGCAGTAAACCGAAAGGTGCATAGAAGTGCGGCCTTTCATCTGCTGGATAACCTGGAATTTATAAAACTCTTTTTACCATAATAACATCATCTGTTTGAAAATCGATTGTGAATCCGTTGTTTAAAAACAGTTGCACAGACGGATTATCCGAAGCAATATCATCGTATAAAATATCAATTCCGTTTTCTTTTGCAGCTTCACATAAAATCAATAAGCCCTCTGTTCCGTAACCATTGCCACGGTATTTGGCATATACAATAATATCGCAAATGTACATGCTTCGTGAATCATCAAGATAATATGCAGCTTCGCCGATAAATTGATTTGTGGCCATATTTAGCAGGTAACGATAAAACCGTTTGTTTTCATTTTCTACAAGCCAATCATGATACCAACTTTGCCACTTGTCTTTTGGAAAGGATATGACCCCGCCATATGCATGATTATAGGACATTGTATCAGGGTCAGATAATAGTTCTTGTCGAAACCACATTTCTTCTAATGCTGGTTTATATAAGCGCAACATCATGGAACTCCTCCAGATTCTGACCCGTTGGTTTGTATGCTTCCATATTGTCACATGACCATATCGAATGCAGGAACATCCTCAGCAGGCTAAACTTCTGTGAATGTTAACCGTCTTATGATCGCCGCACTTTTCCGTAGGGATCGTTTTACTTGGAAATATCCTCGCCAAAATATTTCAGGGAAAGCTCCGCAATGACACCCTCCTCACGAAGCTGGGCGATGGCAACGTTGATAGCCTCCATCAAGGAAGCAGTCTCCTCTCCCTTGCGCATGGGGATAGCCACGTTGGAAGCATCCTCAGTGGTAGCTGCCACCTTCAAATTGGCATCAGGGTGCTGTGCCATATAATCTGTATAGGAGACGATGGCGTTCAGCGTGGCATCCACCCGGCCCTGGAGCACCATGGTCAGCGTCTCGTCCAGGGTATCCACACCGTAGCAGGTAGCGCCGTAGTCCTCGGCCAGATTCATGTAGGTGGAAGCGATGGAGTTGGCGGTCTTTTTGCCCTTCAGATCGTCAAAGGTCTTGATGGATTCGTTGTCCCCCCGGACGATCAGCGCCGTGCGGATGTAGGCATAGGGGTCGGTAAAGTCGTACTTCTCGGTGCGCTCGGGGGTGACCTCCACGCCGTTGATGACGATGTCATACCGGCCTGCGTCCATTCCGGCGAACAGGCCGTCCCACTCTCCGGGGATAAACTGTACTTCCACCCCCAGCTTGGCGGCAATGGCCCGGGCCACTTCCACGTCAAAGCCTGTGAGCTCATCGTTTTCATCCACAAAGGACCAGGGAGCCCAGTCCCCTTCCAAACCGATGATGATGGTGCCCCGCTCCCGGATTTGGGCAAGCAAATCCCCATCGGCAGAGACGGTCACGGCCAGCAGGGACGACAGCATCAAAGCAGCCAGCAATACAGCAAAAATTCTCTTCATGTTTTACTTCCTTTCTTCTTGGGAGATTAAGTTCAGAAACGCACGGGTGCGCTCTTCCTTTGGATTTTCAAAGAACTCCATAGAGGGGCCGGACTCCGCAATGGCTCCGTTCTCCATGAAAATTACTTTTGTGGACACGTTTTTGGCAAAGCCCAATTCATGGGTGACCACCAGCATGGTCATCCCCTCCTCCGCCAGAGAACGCATAACAGAGAGCACCTCCCCGGTGAGCTCCGGGTCCAGGGCAGAGGTGGGCTCGTCAAAATAGATGATTTCCGGGCTCGTTGCCAGAGCGCGGGCAATGGCAACCCGCTGCTGCTGCCCGCCGGACAGGGCGTTGGGGAAGCTCTCCGCCTTGTCTGCCAGCCCCACCTTGGCCAGGGCCTCCCGGGCAATTCGTTCCGCCTGGGCTTTGGGGTTTTTTCTCGCCACCGTCAGGCCCAGCATCACATTCTGCAAAGCCGTTTTGTTCCGGAACAGGTTGTAGCTCTGGAAGACAAAGGCGGTCTTCCTGCGGATTCGCTCCACGTCCTATTTGGAAACTTTTGCCAGGTCGCAGGTTTCGCAATCAAAGGTCACGGTGCCGGAGCCGGCGGTTTCCAGGAAATTCATGCACCGGAGCAGGGTGGTTTTTCCGCCGCCGCTCTGGCCGATCACGGCAATCACATCCCCCTTGTCCACAGTCAGGTCCACGCCCTTCAGCACCGGGGTTCCATCAAACTGCTTGGTCAATTGATGAACTGTAATCATCTTCCGTCCTCCTAAAACCCGTAGGTCGCCAGCTTCTTTTCGCAAACCGATTGCAGCTTGGTCAGCACGGTGCAGAACAGAAGATAGATCAGCGCCACTTCAATGTAAAGGGCCAGATGCTCATAATACCGGGAGGCAATCCGCTGGGTGACCATGAACATCTCCATCACGGTGATGTTGGCCGCCAGGGAGGTATCCTTCAGCATGGAGATCAGGGAGTTGGACAGGGGCGGAAAGGCCGTGCGAAAGGCCTGGGGCAGGATCACATGGAACATGGTTTGCAGCCAGCTCATTCCAACGCACACCCCCGCCTCCATCTGCCCCTTGGGGATGGACTCGATGGCGGCCCGAACCGTCTCGGCGCAGTAAGCTCCCTCGTTGATGGAAAATACCAGCACCGCCGTGGGGAAGGGTTCCAGCACAACCCCCAGGTTGGGCAGGCCGTAGAACACCACATACAGCTGCACCAGCAACGGCGTACCCCGCACCACCCAGATGTAAAACCGAATGATCTGCCGCAGCACCGGAACCTTCGCCACCTGAATCATGGCGGAAACCACGGCAATCGCCAAAGCAATCGAGAAAGAGATTGCCGTCAGTGGGATGGTCATTTTCAGGCCCGGAAGCAGCATCTTTGGGAAGGACTCCACCAGGATGTTCACCAGCCGCTGAGAGAAGAAGGTGGAAAAGAAATTACTCATGCTTTCAATCATCGCCCCACCGCTCCTTCCTTCCGCTTTTTATCTTCATCCCGGTATTTCTTCCCGGGCACTGGGAAGGCACAAATCCTTCGTTTCATTCTATTCACTGCTTTCATTCCTTTCATACTCCCGTGGATTATATCATCTTCTGAAAGAAAAAGCAATGCCTGTACCCACGCAAAAACCGGGCAGCGCCTCAAAGAAGCGCTGTCTGGAAAAAGCTTAGCGGCTCTAATGCAACACCATACAATGGAAGTTATGGGATAAAACTGAGATGCCTGAAAATTTAAGTAGTCTTTTTCTCATGCCGCAGCACCAGACCGCAGGTGGTGCAGGTCTCCGTCTCCCAAATATCCCCATTTTCATCAGGCTCAGAAACGGCCATCTCTCCAGTGTGTCCTGTAATGTAACGCTGAATCACCTTTCCACAGAGGGCGCATTTGACCGTGGACTGGATGCAAGCATCAGCGGTTCCGATCATTTCAGTCTCTTCCGCCCCCGGAATATGGTCAAAATAATCCACCTGATAGATTTCGCCGCAGACGGAGCACACGTGTGCAATCTGATAGCACCAGGGATGGTGATTTTCATCATGCAGCAGGTTTCCTTCTGCATCCAGCACAGGCAGCTCGGTATTCTCTATCTTAATAGTATTTCCCTCTTTGTGGGCTGCGGGTATCTTCTGCTGAGGAACCAGGATTTCGCTGCAAACCTGACATGCAACACCCTCCGTCCAGCCGGGGGTAGTGCACGTGGGAGCGATTGCCGCCAGTCCGCCCGGAGTGTGGGGCAGCTTGGGAATCACCTGGCAGGGTTCAATTTCATAGCCGCAGACGGAGCAAACCACGCCATCCGTCTTGCCCTCCCGGAAGCACATGGGATAGACCCCATAAACCTTCTGAGGTGTGTGAGCCGGCTTGGGAATCACAGTGGGCCAGACAAGAACCTTTTTGCAGACCTGGCATCTCTGCCCTTCCGTGCTTCCCAAAGAAGAGCAGGTTGCCTCTTTCCCAGGAA
>Ga0129308_1002246_pt1 | contig 17001 bp, 32 predicted proteins | sample L827metagenome_FD_94440 | JGI IMG/M metagenome (GOLD analysis project Ga0129308, IMG submission 94440) | Ring-tailed lemur group fecal microbial communities from Wisconsin, USA - L827 metagenome | ecosystem: Host-associated > Mammals > Digestive system > Large intestine > Fecal | place: USA...
AGCGATGATGGAGATATGATCTGCCTCCATCCGTACACCCCTGCGAACTGTCCGGAAGGCCCGCTGTTCTGCCCCATGGAGGACATGTGTTCGTGTCCCCTGGTGAAGTTCGATTCGAAACTCGACAGGATTATCGATGCCTTTCAGTTCGATGAGGGGACGTTCATGGAGTTCGTCCGCGTGCAGAATCTCCGGGCAGAGAGGTACTGGCGCCACGGATCGGAATTATGGGAGTATACGGCAGCCAAGGCATGCCAGGATTTCTGGAGGCTGTGCGATGAGCTCTGATTGGATCGACAGAATCCATTGCGAGGACTGTCGCATCGGTCTGGACCGCATCCCTGACGGATCCATCGACCTGGTGGTTATGGACCCCCCGTACCTCCTGGAGACCCGTGGAGGTGGGACATTCGGGAGTGCGAACCGTGCATACCACTCGGAACTGGGGCCGATCTCCGACGGCATCGACTCGTCCCTGCTGGACAAGATTTGTCGGAAGCTGTCCGCCATCAACCTGTACGTCTGGTGCAACAAGAGGCAGCTCAGACAGTATATCGACTACTTCGAGGACAGGGGATGCACGACAGAGTGCCTGACATGGCACAAGACGAACCCCATCCCCACCTGTAACAACAAATACCTCAGTGACACGGAATATCTGCTGTTCTTCCGTGAGCCTGGGGTCCGTCTGTACGGCACATACGAGACCAAGAGGAAATGGTACGTTTCCGCCTACAACAAGACCGACAAGGAAAGATACGGACATCCGACGGTCAAACCGCTGGAAATCGTCCGCAACATTATCGGTAATTCCGCGCCGAGGGGGGGGACCCAGTGATCCTTGATCCCTTCATGGGCTCCGGAACGACCGCCGTGGCAGCCGTCGAGCTCGGCCTTCACTATGTGGGATTCGAGATTGAGCCTAATTATGTGGCCGTCGCCGAACAGCGCATCCGTTCAGCCCGTCACACGTCTGGCCAGACTGAACTAACATCTTTCACCGGAACAGCGGACGCTCTCCGCTTCGAAACTTCACTCAGGAATACAGGAGACTGACAAATGGAAAGGATTGATTCGATTGATGAGGAGACGAGAGGGACCGTTTGGGATGAGGTCCTGGAGATGATGAGGGAGTGCGGGATGACCCCCGCTGAGGAGGCCATCGCGCAGATTAACACGGTATCTGCGCTGTCCTGCGCGGTCGCATCCATTCTCGCCGTCATGCAGAGGACGGCGGAGGAGTTCGACAACGAGTTCGGGGACGCGGTATCGGGATGGGTCATCGGAACGACCGCACGCCTGACCGACCTGAACGGAATCATTGACCGCGCCACCGAGGACATCAGGGGAGGTGATGCGGAATGATGCGTGCCGTGATACCCAAGGCGACGCTCCAGCGCATCATAGTGCAGGCCAGCATCGTCAGCAACGACGACCTCAACCTGGAGTATCAGCCTGAAGGATGGCTCATCGAGAGGGTTGATGCCGCCCACGTCGCGATGATCCGCATGTCCGTCGATAGGAAGGCGATGGATGAGTACGAACTGAACTCAGAGTCCGATGCCGACAGGTACACCCAGATCTCGTTGAAGAAGCTCTCCGAGGCTCTGAGCACCATCACGGAGGATGGATCGGTCAGCATCACGGATGACGGTGCATTCGTATGCGTGGATTGCGGAAGGATGCACCGCAAGATCCGCAAGGAAGGCGAGTACGGCCCGGACAGGAAGCCCAGGATCCCAAAGCTGGATCTGGCATGCTCCGTGATGTTCGACACCAACGAGATCTACGCGATGATGAAGAAGGGCTCCAGCATCAGCGACCACATCATCATCACATGCGGTCCCGACAGGCTGAAGATCTCCCTGGTGGGTGACACGGAGTCCGCCAGCTACGAGAACCCGGACATAGTGACCGATGATGGGCAGACCTACACCTCGATGTTCCCACTGGACTACATCTGCGATGCCTTGAACGGATTCCGTGGGGAGGTGGTGATGGAGCTCGACACCAACTACCCGCTGAAGCTGATGACCATGGACCCGTTCGTGTCCGTCTATCTCCTGGCTCCGAGAGTCGAAGAGGGAGAGGACGTGGAGTGAGGGGTGATCCGCATGAGCATCACATTGGATGAGGTGTTCGAGCGTATCCGCACCGGCACGGACCCGAAGGCTCTGGCCGACGAGCTGGGTGTCAGCGAGAGGACCCTCAGATACCGTGCGACCTCTGCCGGACGTCTGCCAGAGTACAAGGCCGTCGTGGACGCATACCACGCGAGAAAGAGATCCGAGGTGGACGTGGACAGACTCATGGCCCTGGCCGACGAGGGCCGGTCCCTGAACTCCGCATGTGTGGAGGTCGGATGCGCCCGGTCCACCGCCACGGCCCGCCTGGAGAACGACGGGAGACTGGCCGAGTTCTACATGAGATCCCAGGAGGCTCGCCGGGGGAAGACCATCCCGCAGGTGTCCTCCGAAGAGTACCACCAGGGTCCGAGAACGGTCCTAATCGGAATGATGGCTCAGATCCCGGAGGACTCCAGGGACGAGTACAGGTCGGCTATACTCAGGATTGACGGGATGATGTCCGACGCTGACAAGCTCTCCAGACTCTGCGGGGGTGGGGCACGATGAGGACGCTGATCCGTTCGTTCTGCGACTACGACCTGTATGCCGACGACGTGAAGGGCCAGGACAGGTTCGTGATTGTTTGCAGGTCCACGAAGAAGCCGATCTGCTTCTCCAGGGACTACGACGACGCCTATCGCATTGCCATTTCGAAGCAGGAGGAGGCGAACAGGAGCACCCGCCCGCAGGGATATGCGCTGATCCGTCTGGTGAGAATGGACCACTTCGAGGTCGTGAGGACGACAGCGAAGACGAAGGTCGGTCTGATCTGGATCTACGAGATCCGCGACGTCCGCAACGGTGGTGTCCTGGAATCGTCGAAGAGCTACAGCAGGATCTACCAGCAGGCCGTCCGCATGGCACTGAAGGAGGTGCCGGCATGAGCGTCAGCGAGACATCGATGCAGGCGTACTACTCCATCCAGAAGTGCAGCGCCGAGAGATGCTTGCAGGTGCGCCAATACATCGAGGCAAACCCAAACGTCACCAACGAGGACATCGCCCAGGCCCTCGGAATGAGGATACAGGGTGTCACGCCCAGGACCCGCGAGCTGAAGGTCAACGGTCTGATCTGGATTACCGGCCGTGCACGCACGTCCACAGGGCGCACGGCATTCACCATGAGAGCCGCCACGTGCCCGCACTGCCTGTCCACGAAGCTGGAGGCGACGCCTGAGACCACGGATACGGTGTCCTACTACTGCTACACATGCGGAAAGCGGTTCATGGCACGCACCGGAGGGGAGAAGTCCGAGATCGTGGAGGTGATCGGATGACGGAGGACCTCCTGTCCAACAGGACCTATCTCATGAGCCCCCGCGCCAAGAGCGTGGTGGACAACGCCTCAATCATGCTTCCGGGCTACTCCAAGACAGAGGTCGTCAACACGGCGATTTTCCTCCTGGGGAGCGAGATCAGGGCGCGTCGCAGGACCGATTCCGGCAACACGTCCATCAAGGCCGCGTTGGAGGAGATCCGCGAGGAGCTCAACAGCATCGGATACGGAGAGATCATCTCCAGCGTCCTCCCGGACCGCAGATCCCAGACTAAGCTGGACAAGTTCCTGGACAAGGATGGGGACGATGAACTCGCCGAGCTCATCGTGGACCTGATCAACTCGTCCGACGAGTCCGAGGCAGGGGGCGATCACCATGAGTGAGATCGTCATGAGCATGGACGAAAGGTGGATCCCCGACATCGAGAGAGGAGACAAGACGGCCACCACGCGCACCAAGCGTAAGGGTTCCGTCGGAGACACCTTCGTCCTGAACGGGCGCAGATACGTCCTGACTCGCGTCCTCCCTCAGCCGTTATGGGCTGCCACGGGGCTGTTCTATGAATCCGAGGGATTCAGGTCTGCGGACGAGTTCAAGGACGCTCTCCTCAGCTACTACCCGGACATAGACGACGGGACCGTGGTCTACATCCACTTCTTCAGGGAGGCGATGGAATGAGGGGGAACCGTGTTCTCAGACGGAACCTCGACACCGTCGCCTCTGGGAAGGCCCTCCCGGAGATGGCCGACCCCCCGAAGAAGAGTGTGAAGAGTCGGATCCGCCATCCTCCGAAGAAGGCGTTCGACTACCGCGTGATCATGGAGGACGGTATCGCCTACTTTGTGGTCGCCGCCACCGTCTCTTCGGACAAGGCTGCGGAGATGTTCCGTAGATTCCGTCCGAAAGCGGGACCAATGGAAACCTATGCGTTCCGCTACTGTCGGTATAACGTCTCCACTCAGGAGTACGAGCTCTGTGACGACCAGCCCGGTGCATTCCCCGTGCACGCCTTCTACATGGAGGAGTGAACATGGTCGAGAAGTTCACTCTGATCCGTTACAGATGCGAGTTCTGCTCCAAGTCGTTCGAGACCCTCCATGATGCGACCGAGCATGAGACGATCTGCCGTACCAACCGTTACAGGATCCCTGACCTGATGGGGAAGTGGGTCCGTGCGGACGGCGTGGTGGGCATGGCCACCCAGATACGCAAGGCGGACTCGTTCATCGGCATTTCCACGCCGTTCACCCCTGCCGTGACGTGGGTTTCACCGCAGAGAGTGGAGGAGGTGGACTCCGACACCGCCAAGAAGTTGATGTCGGAGACCCTGGAAGCGAGGATCCGTGGGTTCGAACTCAGCATCGACGATTACAGGAGGGGATTCTGATGGACGTCGCGTTCTATGCGACCAAGATCATCCGCTCCGAGTCGTTCGGCATCTCCTATGGGATCGACACCACGCCCCATCGCACGATAGAGGAGGCCCTGGTCCACGCCAGGGAGATGGCGCATGACCAGATGGAGTTCGACAGGGACTGGACCGTCCGCATGGAGAGGGATGATTCATCATCGGTGAACATCCCCGAATGTGTCCTCGATTTCCTGAAGAAGGTGATCGGATGATTCAGAGAGCGATCTCCGTAACCGGAGAGGAACTGTTCATCATCAAGGGCAGCATTCATCTGAGGCATTGCTCGGAATGCCTGAACCTCGTAGCATACAACCGCTTCGTTCCGGGCAACCAGATCCGCCCGGAGGTCTACCGTTGCCTGGCCAGGGACAAGATGATCGATGACCCTGACGAGCATGTCATCTGCGACCGGTTCAGGACGAGGTACGACAGATCCGGGAACCTTATAGAGAGCAAGGATCGCACGAGGTGTGAAGCCTGCGACTACCTTTTCAGGTGGATTGAGTTCGGATTCGAGGACGGCATCGTGGGATGGAGGGACCAGTGCGAATGCATGTCCGAACCGCGCAACGAGATTATCCGTCCTGAGATCGCCCGTTATTGCAGTGACCAGGACCCCGATGAGCCAGAGGAGACCGGATGGAGGGTGACTTTCGTCGCCTACCAGACCGTCGAGGTGGAGGCGGAGAACAAAGCAGAGGCGATCAGCAAGGCATGGGACATGTGCGAGCTGTCGGACGCCGAGATCGAAGACGTGGAGGAGGTGGAACGATGGGGCTCCTTCTGATAAGCTTCGCTCCGTGCGTCAGACCCGGCGTGAAGGAGCAGGTCCTGAAGTCCATCGCCGGCCACATGGGGGAACCCAGGTTCCTGGGACAGGGCAGATGCGCGATTGCAGCCATGTGCGTCTCGGCCGAGGAGTTCGAGACCATCGCCTGCGACCTCGCCGAGAGCGTCTCGGATTCGGGGATCACTGGAATCGACTGGTTCGGAGGTGTCGGATCATGAGGGGAGACGACCTCCGTTCCGTCGGGAAGGTCATCCTCGGATGTCCGGAATGCGGGTCACACGAGACCATCATGATTGTCACCAAGAGAGCCGGCCATCCCGACGAGAGCTCCATCATCTGCATGAGATGCGGGCACACGGCCAGCACCCAGCACATCCTGAAGGCGGCTCGCATCTGGGGCACCGTGGGGGTGTTCGCATGATACGCTTCGGAAGCTGGGACAGGCTCCGTGGAAGATTCCCCTATAAAGCGGCGATGCGCGACCGCATTATCGAATACGTCAAGGAGCACCCAGGATGCACCTTCGGCGAGATCTACGGCCATCTCAAGCCCACGGACCGCCAGGGCCTCCAGGCCACCCTGTTCCTCATCAGGGATGACGGGGACATCGTTAGCCACGGTCCGCATCCTGTGGAGACCTACTATCCAAGGGGGTGGAACGATGGAATCGCCCGATGAGACCGTTCTGAATTTCATCAGAGCCAATCCGGGATGCGCCGTGGACAGGGTCGCCACAATGTTCGGCATGGAGTGCTCACACATCGAAGAACTTGCAAAGGGTGCAGGGTTGGTCCTGACTCTGTTCGGACGCACATGCATCAGAGAGCCGGAACCGTCGCGTATGGTGTCATGCTCCGAGATTGTCTCCTACGATCCCGGAAGGGTCCTGGTGGTGGACACTGAGACCACCGGCCTTGACTTTGAGCACGACAAGCTGCTCTCGATAGCCATGTTGAACGGAAATGGTGACGTCCTTCTGGACACCATGGTCCATCCATACGGAGTGAAATCGTGGCCGGAGGCCCAGAGGATCAACCACATAACGCCGGCCATGGTCCGCGATGCACCGTCGGTTTGCCAGATTCGCAGACAGGTCAACGACATCCTCTCCAATGCCGATGTGATCGTTGGGTATAGCGTCGATTTCGACCTCGGTTTTCTCACAAGTGCGGGATTCGAGGTCCCCGACACGGACTGGTGCGACGTGATGGAGGATTTTGTCTACGCTCTCTACAAGTCCACCGGAAAAGCGCACCGCTGGCAGAAGCTGATCGTATGTGCAGAGCACTACGGCTACTCTTTCGTCCCGCACAGCGCACTGGAGGATGCCAAGGCCACTTTGTACTGCTGTCTCCGCATAGGAGATGATCTCAGGAGGCTCCGCCCATGATTCCGGGAGACCTCTACGTTGCGATATTCGTCCTGGTCGTCGAGAATACCGCATACCGCTCCCACGAAACCGCTTCCGAAACCTCTTCCGATAATCTGGAGGTGATCTGACATGGCACATGAAATCAGTGAATCGAAGAAGCCCAGCAACAGAGACGATTGGGAGGAAGAGGAATGATGACTCCCTACCACACCGACATGTCCCCGAACACGCGCATGAGGTGCGTGATATGCGGAAAGGAATCCACACTCGACGACTTCAATAGAAATGGTGCCGTCGCCATGTTCGTCGGGACCGATTCGGTAAGGCCGATCTGCGTATGCAACTCGGAGAGCTGTATGGGTGCTGTCACTGTCCTCGGAGGACAGGTCAGACGCAGGATGAAGAACATGGTTCCTCAGTTTTCGGTGAGCCCGCAGAATGACGGGAGGAGCGTATCTGTCTCCGTCGGCGACATGGGCGTCATTTTCCCGGCCGGACCCTTCATCAACATGTACCTCGACATCGGGACAAGTATCATTCCCAAACTCAGACCTGAGCCTGGTTCGGTCAAGATCCCGTCCATCCCGTACATGATGAGCGGTACGATCCCGGAGACCCCGAAGCCCATGAAAAAGGAGCAGGATGGACTCGACCATGACACATGCCCGTGTTGCGGTGCCAGGGACCTGTGGACTTTCGAGGATGGCCCTCAAGACATCGTGGTCACCTGCAACAAATGCGGAATGTCGGGTTCAGGAAGGAACAGAGCGGAGGCGATGACGAATCTCGCTTCGAAGAAGGGGGTATCCCAATGACCTCGATGACGCCGGAGGATGTTCATGACCTCCTGATCAAGGAGATGAAGAATCCGAGCCTCCCGACCCCGGTGGAGCGCACGTTGTATTCGGACATGAGGAATCTCTGTGACAGACTCTGGTCAGAGTACGAATCGCTAGACGAGAAATCCGACGCAGAAAGGCGCAGACAAGCGGATTTCGAGTTCTGCAAGACGAGGAAGACCGCTGAGGAGATCATCCGTTTCAGGGTCTCCAAACTGAGCAAGTTGGCTGTCGAAGCGGCATCCGCCAACATGGTATTTGCCGAACTGGACAGTCTACCTCCCGAAGAGATCGAGATGTACATGGCGTTCAGGAATGGCGTCAAACCTCTGTTCGGGAGCTTCACCGGAAGATGGTCCATGAACCCCGTTGTTAGGGATATAGCCGATGCGTTGGATGGCTCTGAGTACCCTCTGTACATCCCCGCCAGCATATCCAAGCAGGCCAGGGAGTGCGGAGTCCAGATCGTCTATGGTGACAGCGACGACCTGATCGAGTTCGAGGGATCGTTCAGAGACGAGCTCGGAGCATGGATCCCGGAGGACGGAGGAACACGCGACTACGTCAGCTCTGAGGGCAGGAGAATCACTGCTGTATGGGGCGAGACCAAGAAGGTCTCATGGACGTATCGTACCGACATCCCCCACGAGACGTTCCGCATAATCGACGAGGACGATGACGATGATGAGACATACTGCATCGGAATCGTCTTCGAGGCGATGCCCGGAGAGACCTGGTCGGAGGAAGAGCGATGAGACTCTATACATCGACCGGGACTATTAGGATCCGCGACCAGTGCAACGAATATGGTGTCGGACTCCTAATGGTCGATAAATACCGCAATCCTGACCAATGGCCATTCTTCGCTGTGGACAACGGATGCTATGCAGCTCATTCTAGACAGGAGGACTGGGATCCCAAATCATTCCTCGGCATCCTGGCCAGACTGAGCCGTGAATCCCGCATACCGGACTTTGTCGTGATTCCGGACAAGGTGTCTGATCCTACCAGTCTGGGATTTTCCGAAGCATGGATCCACGCTCTGAAGACGACGTACCCACAGTTCCCCTATTATCTGGCTGTCCAGGATGGAATGACGGAGGAATCTGTCAGGCAGTTCATTGATACCAACGGGATCTCAGGAATCTTCGTCGGCGGTTCGATGGAGTGGAAACTCAGAACCATGGGACAATGGGCGAAATTGGCACATAATCTCAATCTCCAGTGCCATGTGGGACGTATCGGTCCGGTCAACCGCATGTTGCTGGCCGAATACAGCGGAGCCGACTCCATCGACTCGACAACATGGGTTCAGCGCAAAGATGCTCTCGTAAAATACATCCGTGCGTACCGCGAGCAGACCGTACTGCCATCGGAGGAGGCATCAGAATGACCGAATATGTCGTGAGGGCGGAGGCTGTCTTCTACGGTGTCATAATAGAGGCCGATTCTCCCGAAGAAGCCAAGGATGAGATGGAGACGCTTCTAACGGATTACGGGTTCGGCGATCTGGATGCAGACGGTGTGGATGTTGAGGTAAGTCGCGTGTCCGAATACAGTAGGGAGGAGTTCGAATGACCTGGGAGGTTCGCATCCGCCGCGACGAGAAGGGTGAGAAGATCCTCCTGAAGGCACCAGGAGAACACGGAGTGGTGTATGGCATAGAGCCCTCGGATGCTATGGACCTACTACACAACCTCATTGTCTCTGTGTCTCAAGTCCAGCATGGATACGGACATTGCGGGACATGCGGTGGGACTACCGCATTGGTCCGCAAATACGGCCCGAAAGAACCGCTCTACCGCATCCAGTGCGCCGGATGCGGGAACCGTTCCGCGTACATGACCGAGGAGCAGCTCAGGTCCATCGGCGCATATCCGATAGAGGTGAGACGGTGATCTCGCTCCCGACGCGCACAAGGCCGGTCCAGTCGGTCCAGCCGGTCCAGCGTGCTCCCAAATGTGGCCCCATCTGCGTGGCGACCCAGATTACCGAGTCCGGAGGCATCCCGATGATCGTCCTTCCGGGGTTGGCCAGGGCCGTCCTTAGCAGGAAGGAGGCCGAAGGGATCCGCGACGAGATCGACAGGATGCTCTCGGACGATTTCATGGTCTGGGCCGAGGAAGTGGACTGGGGGGCGGTGCTGTGACACTCCCTCTGGAATACATCCTGGTCACAGCTCTCCAGACCCTTGTCATGTGCATGGCGGTCGTAGTGGCATGGCGTGCCGTTAGATTGGCGAAGAAGGCCCAGGAGCAGGCAGATGGCATCCGCAGGATCGCCGATTTGCAGAGCGCGATGATCAAGATCCTGATGGACGGGAACACCGCGAGGGAGGGGAACCGATGCTGGCCGGCATTCTCGGATGGATGGCGGGATGTGCGCTGTCCGCACCGTACCACGTCATGATGGGCATGACCCTCGCATCCATGGGATGCGGGGAAACCGTTGATGAAACGTTTTACGAGGACAGGAGGAGAAACGATGATCGAGATGGGAATGGAGTCCGAGATTCAGAGACTCGGCGAGATGATGGCATTCGAAAGGAAGACGGCTGAGGGCCTGTACTCTCTGGCCAGGTCATTCAGGAGACCGTGCGGTCCGCGCCTCGATGCGGAAACGGAGCAGGAGCTCTCCGAGATAGAGGTCAGGCTCGAAAGGCTCATGGGGGGATTCCGATGCCGATCTCCCTGATGTCCGCCCGCCTCTTCGAGAACGCGTTCAGAACCGGCGACTTCACAGGCTGGCCCGACTGGATAATGATGGATGACGGAGCGTTCACCACCAGCCTGATGCTGTCCGTGGTCGGAACCGAGCGCAACTGTTATTCCGTCGTCGTCAAGACAGACGATCCCGGAAGCCAGAGGTTCGTGTTCCTGCTGAATGTGGAGCAGATGAACGAGAGGCTGAAGCATCTGAACAACAGGTTCCCCATTAAGGACGTCCTGCTCATGGAGAAGGACGAAACCGGCAGGGACCTGGGCAGCAGGAAGCGCATGGCCGTCCAGATCGACTACGGCGAGCACGTCGTTCTGGATGTCGTGGAGCGTCCCGCGATGAGAGCCTTCGACCCCTCATCCGCCGCGTTCTCCGCCGAAGGGGATGGAACAGAGGAGGAAGAGGAGACGCCTGAGCAGGATGACGGCGGATCCTCCGGCTCCGTGATGTCGAGGATGGCTGAGAAGGCTGGCATCCGGAAGACTCGGAAGGAGAAGGAGGAGCGTGCGAGAAGCAACATGCCTCCGAAGGACAAGACCCTGTTCCGGTGGCATTGAGCATACGCGTACATTACGGATGACGCGATTATCCTCTCTGAGATCAATCTCCGGGAGCGGGACTGTCAGCCTCCGTCCCGTTCCCAGCCCATGAAACGTGTTAGGGTCCGACAGGCCCACGGGAATCATCTGCTCCCGATCGGGCGGAGGGCAATACCTCCGTCCGATTCATCTTCTGACCAAGCCTAACAGTTAAGACCGTGTACGGACAATGGACCATTGGCCAGGTGCCCGTCGATTCCTCGCGGTGCAGCAGCAACTCCCTTTCCTGGCCGGGGATCCTTCTTTACGCTGTTCGACAGATTGTCTCTGTTCGATCCATGGCTGTCGGGTCAGCTTTATCATTTCATTCGCCCTCATCGGTTCATGACTTGTCCTTTCTGTGGAGGTAGCGTGCCCGATTTCTGCCCGTTCGCCCTGTGTCCGTGTTGCGGACAACCGCTGGAATCCAGGCAGACCTGATCCCGGAGGCTGGCATCGCATTACGTACAGAAACGGTCTTTCCAGACGGATATTATTTAAATCCAAACGTAGGATGGATGCACATGGCATCCAACACATTGTCCATAGATGGGTCCGACATCGCCATAGGGGGAAGGAAGCGTCCGATCGCAGACATCGTGGCCATAGCGTCCACGGCATCCGGCATCGCGATCACGTTCAGGGACGGGACCATCGACCTTGCTGATGGATGCGTCACCGACTTCTTCACGATCCGCGACCGTTGTCCCTGGGCGATGGCCGCGATCTGAAACGGCTCCTTCGGGAGCCACCTTCGATTCTCCCGTTTTCCTGTTTCTGACATATCGGAGCCACACCAACAAGACGTTTCATTGTTCGACGGGTACCACTGACCCTCCGACTGATTCCGTACCGTGAAACCGCCATTCTGCCCAGTGCATCATCGCTCTTTGTTGAGTATATAAACAGTTTCGATTCCATGTGTTCCGTCGTTTTTGATAGCCACAGACAATTGGTTTTGTCCAGATTAAATCGGGTCCCGCAGAATCTCATCCGCCCATGCTTCGCATGGCAGGATTGGTTTTATGAACGCAACAAAAACGGCCGTAAACAGGGCATTCGCCATCTTCGCAGTGATGGCTCTTGTCCTGTGCTCCTTCGCCGCTGTATTCGCGACGGAGGAGTCGGAGGCTGCTCCCTACAGCAGTCTCCAGCAGTCTGGCACGGATGTCGATCAGATCTATAGCCTCGACATCTCCACCGGACAGCAGTTCAGCTACTCGAATATCGCAACAAACCTCGACGGATACGGTACCGTCACATACAACTGGACCGGATCTGCTGCCGACCCCACCGGAACCAACGGAATCGCCTGGAACGAGGGCGAGAGGACCCTCTCCGGAGTTTTCACCGAGGCCGGATCCAAGCAGGGAGTCCTCACTGCGACCTGGACCTCCCCCGACAGCACCGGTGTCACACAGACCGCCACTCAGACAATCAACTTCAACGTGACCTCCGCCATCGAGATCACCACCACCGTCACCGGATACGCCCAGGTCGGATCCGATGCCGAGGACACAACCCTGACCATCTCCTTCACAGGAGGAGGAAGCAATCTCCAGATGACCGGCGGAACCCAGGAGGGTGTGCCTTTCACCGCCACCCTGAGCGGGAACACGATCACCGTCAGGCCCAACACGACCCTTACCGACAGTCACGTCCAGAGCAGCCCCTACACCCTCAACTTGACCGTTGAGAACCAGGACACCCAGGACCAGGACAGCGTCGAGGTCAACATCTACGTCTTCGATCAGATCTCTATCACCAACAGCGTCACCCACTTCTACACCTATGAGGGAGACACTGCGTCCAGCATCATCGTCAGCGGAATCGACGTCTCCGTCAACTACGAGACCGACAACAACGACAACACCTCCGTCACCGACAAAGAGGTCACTTACGATCCCATCTCCGGAAACGTCATCTCCGGCGACCTCTCCGAGAACAACCACCTGACCGTCAACGTCAGCAATGGATTCACCGACGCCGGCGACCTGACCGACGGTGCCAACTCCAAGGACTACACTGCCACCGTCACCGTGAACGGATCCATCCCCTCCAGCACCGGAGGAACCGGACCCACCACCAGCACCGCCAGCGTCGACTTCATCGTTACCGTCTACAAGTTCTTCCAGTTCACCTCCGCCCCCGCCGTCTCCGACATCACCGTTACCAATGTCGGAACCAACTCCAACACCGTCCTTCTGTCCTCCTACATCTCCGGAGCCAACAGCGTCGTGTTCGAGTGGGGAGACGGATACCAGACCACACCCATGACCAACGCTGAGGTGTCCGCCAACTACACCTCCAGCCACACCTACGCCGCACCCGGAACCTACCTCGTCACCATCTACGCCACCAACGACCAGGGAACTACAACCTCCAAGGTCATGTACAGCGTCGGAGAGGATGCAGGAACCGGAACCGATGAGCCTGAGCAGCCTGCCGAGGGAGACGGAGAGGGAGAGCAGTCCTTCTTCGACGAGCACGGATACCTGTTCATCGTCTTCATCGTCCTCGCTGCTGTGTGCGTGTTCGCTTATGTCGGACCCTTCCACATCCAGCACCCCCTCGTTATCATCGCAGCCGTCATCTGTGCGATCCTTGCCGTCCTGACGTTCGTCTACGTCGACTTCGGCGGAATCGCCGATGCCATCGGAGACCTGTTCAACAGCGAGGAGTGATCGCCGAGAGCTACCGGATAAACTGGATCGGGTCAACCGACCCTCCCTTTCCGGGAGTGCATCGGGTTTCTCAAGTCACTCTGAGGTGATGATATGAACAAGCCATTGGCGGTCGTCATCGCTGTTATCGCCGTCGCTGTTATCGCCGTGCTCGCCATTGGCGGGCTGGGCTCCGACAACGGCGAGACAGACACACCCGATGAGACCACGGACAACATGGGAACGATCTCCGTGGGTCCGTTCGTCAACAACATCGACATGGGTTCTCTCGAACCCGTGTCCGGATCATACGACATCTCCGATCCGGAGAATCCGACCATCACCTACCGTGCGGTTGCCAAACAGGGATTCCAGTTCCTCTGCTGGACGGACTCCGAGGGCAACTACATCACTGACAATCCGTCGATGACCTTCCCTGCCGACAGGGACAGGGATTCGGTGGCCGTGTTCATCGAGGGCGGAACCAGGTCCGTGGAGATCCTGTGGTACGTCCCGGTGTTCGGAGAGAACGGCGTGACGTTCGGGGACGAGCCTGAGATGATGAACATCTCGATCTCATCCTTCGACTGGTGCGCATCCATCGAGGATGGGTCCATCCAGAGAATGTCCACCGTGAGGTCCCCGTCCCCCGCAGCTCTGCTGACCGATGACGGCGTCATCGCCGACATTGTGGGTGAGCTGGACAGATACACCGTCGGACTGACCAACCTCCAGAAGGCCATGGTCGTCCTGGCGTTCGTCCAGGATGCCATCGACTATGAGACGGACAAGAACCTCTACAACCAGGAGGAGTTCTGGGCCACGCCCATGGAGTCGCTGTTCCTCGGATACGGCGACTGCGAAGACGGGACGATCCTGTTCGTGTCCATCGCATCCGCAATGGGAATTGACTGCGGGTTCGTCACGTTCGCATCAGATCATGCTGGAACAGAGAACTCTGGACACATGTCTGTCGCTATTGCCCTGGATGACGGTGAGAGCATCACAGGCGAGAACGTCGCCACGTTTGTTGTCGACGGCATCACATACGCCTACGGAGAGACCGCCGTCGACCCTGCAACCATCGACAACATCCATCCGATGTTCGGCGTTCTGGGAAGTTCGTATGCCATCACCGACGGGACCTGGACCCATGTGGTCCACTCCGACGGAGTGTTCATCGCGGAGTCCACGCTCTCCATCGGGAACGGCGACAAGCCCACCGGACACGTCATCTACGGAATCGACTTCACCAACCCTCCCGCAGTCCACATCAGGGTCGGCGATGGATTCAGATACACGCCTGAAACCACTCTTCCCGCCGATTTCGTCGTCTCCGGAGATGGACTCGTCGGGAACGGAGGGTTCCTGATATGGGATTCCGAGACTGATACTCTGAGTGGCATCGCTTCCGATGTCGGGACGTTCACCGTCCTCATCACGGCGACGTCCACGGAGGGGCCCATCCGTACCGCCGTCCAGACCGTCACCCTAATCGTGGAGGCTTCCGACGGTGTCGGGAGCTCCGACTACCATCTGATCTACGGAGATGGTGTCTGGAACGTGGAATCCATCGCACCTGACAACACTGATGCGGAGACCGACGACGGAGAACAGGACGACATGATGCTCTACATCATCCTCGGACTAGTTGCCGTTGCGATCATCGTCATTGCCTGGAGGGTGTTCTGATGCCCTCTGCACATCCAGCCATTACAACGGATGTCAGTCCAACTTGCGCTGGATGTGCATCACTTCCTAATGGTCCATCAATCAATGGACAGGCCGAATCACACGTGGCCCCCGGTGTCATGGTTCGCACGCTCAACGTCGGCGGGAACTGGAACAACGGTTCCAACGCAGGAGTAGGGTATGCTAACAGTAACAATAGTGTATCGAACTCGAACAACAACATCGGGGCCCGCCTGACCTACGTTCCATCAATTCTGCCACTTACTGAAATCATCAATAGTACAGTGACCTCGGCCTCGCCTCTTGGCGAAACAAAAGACAAATCTCAAGTCCGGTTGGTAGCGCACAAAGCGAAGACTGGACTAGGAATTATAGGCAGGTGCTGGTCTTGGTAAACAGAATCAGCGACGTCTATTACCCGGCTATAACTCTGGAGAAACTGGAGATTGCCGCTAAGCAGTCATGCAAATCTCGGAAGGACAAGGCAGAGGTCGCCGAGTTTCTGCGTGACAAGGACAGAAAGCTCAGGGATCTCCAGGAGTCCCTGCGCACACACAGGTATCGTACATCCGAATGGAGGATGTTTGAGAAGGTCGAGAACGGCAAGGTTCGTCTGGTGTCCGATCTGCCCCTCTATCCCGACAGGATAGCTCAGAGGGCGATTCTGAATGAAATCGAACCCCATCTGAGCAGAAAGTTGGAGTATCACAGCCATGGCTCTCGTAAGGAACACGGCACACACGCCGCTCTGATGGACATTCAGAGGTGGATGGAGTCGGACCCCAAGATCACGTATGCTGCGCAGACCGACTTCAAGCAGTTCTACCCATCGATGAATAAAATGATTCTGAAGAAGAGCATCCGTCGTTTCTTCAAGGATCCTGATTTGTTTTTCTTTCTGGATGAGGTCATAGACAGCTATCCGCTACCAGGCGTGGCCATTGGTAGCTGTCTTTCGGCCTATTTCGGCCACATCTACATAGCGGAGTTCATTAGAAATCTGAAGGAGAAGTACCACGTCCACTACATCACGGTATACGCAGACGACATCGTTATACTGGGATATTCGAAACAGTGGCTCAGACGCATTTTGAACGTGATGTTCACCGAAGCAGGATCAATCGACCTCACGATCAAGAGGAACTGGAAGATTTTCCCTGTTGATAAGCAGCCGATCAACTTCGTGGGCTATCTGACCACCCGTCAGGAGGTTCGTGTCCGCAGACGCAACAAGCAGAAGATTCGTGCCGCCTCGGCTCGGATGCATGCCAAGCTGGAAGCTGGAGAAGAACTCGATTCTCACGACATGGGGACCATCGCATCCTACAAGGGGCTTCTGAAATGGTCCAGCGGAGAAGGGCTGTACTACACTTACCTGAAGGATCTCGACGACCACGTTCACGAGATTCAAGCCAAACAGAGGGCCGAGAGGCTGGCTAAGAAGAAGGCTGGCAGGAAGGCTCCGGATACGAAAGCGAATGGAAACAAGGTGCTATCATGATGAATGCTACTAAGAACAAAACAATGAGGATGATG
>Ga0129308_1002248_pt1 | contig 16986 bp, 23 predicted proteins | sample L827metagenome_FD_94440 | JGI IMG/M metagenome (GOLD analysis project Ga0129308, IMG submission 94440) | Ring-tailed lemur group fecal microbial communities from Wisconsin, USA - L827 metagenome | ecosystem: Host-associated > Mammals > Digestive system > Large intestine > Fecal | place: USA...
AAATATCTACTGGAGACTTATTCAGAAAGGCATTGAAAGAACAAACAAAATTTGGTGTTATTGCTAAATATTTTATGCAATTTGGGCACCTTGTACCAGACGATTATACAGTTGAAATGGTAAGGGAATATCTTAAAGAAAATACATTTGAAAATGGATTTATTTTAGATGGATTTCCAAGAACAATCGTTCAAGCAAGAGAACTTGAAAGTATTGCAAAAGAATTTAATTTTACAATTGATGCTATTATTAATTTAGCTATTCCAGAAGAAAAATTGGTTTCAAGATTATCTGGAAGAAGAACTTGTAGAGATTGTGGACACACTTTCCATGTAGAATTTAATCCACCTAAAGTAGCAGGTGTTTGTGATAAGTGTAATGGTACACTATACCAAAGAGAAGATGAAAGTGAAGAAGCAGTAAAAGTAAGATTAGATACTTATAACAAACAAACAAGACCTTTAATTGATTATTATACAATGAAGGGTACAATCATTAATATTAATGGTGACCAAACTATGGAAGACGTCTTTAAAGACATTGAGAAAAGCTTGGAGGGTAAATAATGATTGTAACAAAGGACCAAAGAGAAATTGAATTAATGAGAGAAGCGGGACGAATTGTTGGTCTTGTTCATGATAAACTTAAAAGTTATATCAAACCAGGTATAACAACACAAGATATTAATCAATTCTGTGATAAAGTTATTCGTGAAGCTGGTGCAACTCCTTCATTCTTAAATTTATATGGGTTTCCTGGATCAGTGTGTACTTCTATTAATGAAGTTGTGGTTCATGGTATTCCCGATAATACAAAGTTAAAAGAAGGAGACATTATTTCAGTTGATGTTGGCGCATGTTATAAAGGATATCATGGTGATAGTGCTTGGACATATGCTGTTTGTCAAATTAGTGAAGAAGCTGCTCATCTTATGAAGGTAACAGAAGAATCGCTATATGCAGGTTTAGCACAAGTTAAACCAGGCAATCGTTTATCCGATATATCTCACGCTGTGCAAGTTTATCTTGAAAGTCATGGTTGCTCTACTCCAAGAGATTATACTGGTCATGGTATTGGAACGCAAGTTCATGAAGATCCTGCTGTTCCTAATTATGGTGCACCAGGAAGAGGACCTAGATTAAAAGCAGGTATGACTTTAGCAATCGAACCAATGGCTCATTTAGGAGGATGTGAAACAGAAGTCCTAGATGACGATTGGACTGTTGTGACAAAAGATAGAACATTAGCAGCACACTTTGAACATACTATCGTTATTACAAGTGATGGATATGAGATTTTGACAAAACTTTGAAAAGGGAGAGTTATTATCAATGGCAAAGAAAGATGACGTTATTGAAGTAGAAGCAACTGTACTAGAAACATTACCAAATGCAATGTTTAAAGTAGAGTTACAAAATGGAGCGGTTATCCTAGCTCACGTTTCTGGTAAAATCCGTATGAACTACATTCGCATTTTACCGGGGGATAAAGTAACCGTAGAAATTTCTCCATATGATTTAACACGTGGGCGTATTACATTTAGACACAAATAAGAAAATACCCGCAAGGAGGTAAGAAAAGATGAAAGTAAGACCATCTGTAAAACCAATCTGTGATAAGTGCAGAGTTATTAAGCGTAAGGGTAAAGTCATGGTTATCTGTGAAAACCCAAAACATAAACAAAGACAAGGTTAATAGGAGGAGAAACAATGGCTCGTATAGCAGGTGTTGATATCCCACGTGATAAGCGTGTGGTAGTTTCTTTAACTTATATCTATGGTATTGGAAATACAACTGCAAAAAATATTTGTGCAGTTACTGGAATTAGCGAAGATACAAGAGTTAAAGATTTAACTGAAGAAGAAGAAGGAAAACTTAGAAAAGAAGTTGAAAAGTATAAAGTTGAAGGAGATCTTCGTAGAGAGGTTGCATTGAACATTAAACGTTTAATGGAAATTGGAAGCTATAGAGGAATCCGTCATCGTAAAGGACTTCCAGTTCGTGGACAAAAAACAAAGACAAATGCTCGTACTCGTAAAGGAAAAGCTCGTCCAATTGCTGGTAAGAAGAAATAGGAGGTTGAACGAAAATGGCAAGAAACAATACTCGTGGTAAAAGACGTGTTAAAAAGAATATAGCAAAAGGTGTCGCACATGTACATTCAACTTTCAATAACACAATTGTTACTGTAACTGATGAACATGGTAATGTCTTGACTTGGTCTAGTGCAGGTGCACTTGGATTTAAGGGTTCAAGAAAATCTACTCCATATGCTGCTCAAATGGCTGCTGAAGCCGCTGCTAAAGCATCAATGGATCATGGTATGAAAACTGTAGATGTTTGCGTTAAAGGTCCAGGACCTGGTCGTGAAGCTGCAGTAAGAGCTTTACAAGCTGCTGGATTAGAAGTTACATCTATTAATGACGTAACACCAATTCCACATAACGGGTGTCGTCCACCAAAACGTCCTCGTGGATAATGAAGTAAACAAAGTATTTATTTCTAAGTGAGGAGGGAAATAATGCAAAAGTTTGAAAAAGCAAATTTTAATATTGCAGAATATGATGAAAGTGATAACTATGGTAAGTTTGTCATTGAACCTTTAGAAAGAGGATTTGGGACAACATTAGGAAACTCATTACGTAGAGTATTGCTCTCATCAATTCCTGGATGTGCAGTACATGCTGTCAAGGTTCAAGGAGCAATTCATGAATTCTCTGCAGTAGATGGTGTTGTGGAAGATGTCACTTCAATCATCTTAAATATTAAGAAATTGGTATTTGCGATTGATGGTGATGAAGATGTGACAATGGTCATTGATGTGAAAGGACCTGCAGTAATTACAGGTGCCGACATACAGTGTCCTTCTAATGTCACAATGATTTCAAACGACTTAGAAATTGCTCATGTTGCTGAAGGAGCACACTTCTATATGGAAATGTATGCTCATAGAGATAGAGGTTACATGAGTGCTGATCAGAACAAGAAATTAATTAATACTATTGGTGTTATTGCTACAGATTCAATTTATTCACCAGTAGTCAAAGTTGCATATGCAGTTGAACCAACTCGTGTTGGACAAAGTGCTAAATACGACCAGTTAACTTTAGAAGTTACAACTGATGGCTCAATACAACCACATGAAGCTTTAGCATTAGCTGCAAAAATTTTAGTGGAACACTTAAATATGTTCGTAGAATTAACTGATATGGCAATGAACATGGAAGTTATGAGCGAAACAGAAGAAGATACAAGTAATAAGGTATTAGATATGACTATTGAAGAATTAGACTTATCTGTACGTTCTTATAATTGCTTAAAGAGAGCTGGAATTCAAACAGTACAGGAACTTGCCGCTAAAAGTGAAGACGATATGATTAAAGTTAGAAACTTAGGTAAGAAATCTCTTAAAGAAGTCAAAGAAAAATTGGTTGAATTAGGATTAGGATTTAAACCTATCGATTAGTTCAAAAAAATTATTGGAAGGAGCACTAATTTATGGCACAAAATAGAAAATTAGGGCGTGTATCATCTCATAGAAAAGCAATGTTACGTAACTTAGCTACAGATGTTATCATGTATGGAAAAATCGAAACGACTGTAACGAGAGCAAAGGAAGTTCGTTCAATCGTTGATGAATTGATCACTTTAGGTAAACGTGGTGATCTACATGCAAGAAGACAAGCTGCTGAAGTATTACAAGATGTTGTAGATCCTGCAACTGGAAAAACAGCTCTTCAAAAGTTATTTGACGAAGTTGCACCAAAATATGCAGACAAAAATGGTGGATACACTCGTGTATTAAAAACATATAATCGTAAAGGTGATAATGCACCGATGGCTATTATTGGTTTATTCTAATAAAGCGCAAAGTGATAGGGAAATCCTATCACTTTTTTGTTAATAACATTAACAAAAAAGACCTTATTTAATAGAATTATTGTTAATGGCATTAACATTTTGCATTGATCTGTAGAGATAAATATAAAAAAAGATTATGATATAAGTGTCTTAAGAAAGGATGATATATATGAAGACACTTAAGGAAATTAATAAAGAAGCTGAAGAATCTTATGAAACATATTTTAAAGAAAATATAGAGAAAAATGACGAAGCATTTAGAGGAAAAGATGTTGTTTTGGATACTCATGCATTGGAAGATGAAATGACAAAGAAAAAAATTGCTGAAGAAAACAAGATAGACTCTTTACATGTCTTAAAAGAAGAATTAAAAGCTGAAGCAATGACATCCTACACAAAAGTGTTTGATGATAAACCTAAAAAACAGTCTGCTCATAGAAAAAATGTTGATGAAGTATATTGTGAATTTAATAAAGAAAAAGAAGAAATGTTAGAAAAGATGGCAGAGTATAAGAAAAAGAAATAAATGATAATTTTTTAGATGACTCCTATGAGGTCAATAGGAGTCATTTTATTTTACTGATTGAAAATTATGAGTATAATATAAACAAGATAAGAGGTGATTCTATGTTGATTATACATAAAATTGAACAAACACATTTTTCACCAGCAGAAAGTTTAGTTATTCAATACATTTTAGACAATAGCGACAAAGTAAAGGAAATGACAATGTCATCTATTGCAAAAGAAACATATACCTCTCCACCATTACTAGCAAGAATAGCAAAAAAATTAGGATATTCAGGATGGAATACTTTTAAAGATGCCTATTTGGAAGAATTAAATTATTTATATGCTTCTAGTGAAATAGATGCAAGCATTCCTTTTGTCGTTAGTGATAATTTTATGACAATCTCCAACCATATTTCACAATTACAAATAGAAACGATTCACGATACAATGGATTTATTAAAACATGATGATTTATATAAAGCCATAAGTATTATAAGAAAAAGTGCTGAGATAGATATGTACGGTGTTTCTGGAAATATCCTGCTTGCACAAGGCTTTGCACACAAAATGTTTTATTTACATAAACATGTTAATATATGCCAACTTCCAGGTGATGCAAAATTACAAGCAGCTATGAGTGATAAAAATCATTGCGCAATTCTTATCTCATATTCTGGACAAACTGAGTTTATACTACAAGTATGTAAAATGTTAAAAAGTAAACATGTTCCTATGATTGCAATAACAAGTATTGCAGACAATGAGCTTTCTAAATTTGCAGATGTGACCTTACGTATTTCATCAAGAGAAATGTTGCATACAAAAATTGCAAATTTTTCAACAGTACAATCCGTTAATCTTATTCTCGATATATTATATGGATGTATTTTCTCGCTCAATTATCAGAAAAATTTAGACTATCGAATTTCAATTGCGAAACAGGTAGATGATAGAATATCTGGCTTTGAATATATAGATGAAGATTAGGTTGACAACTTCTTCTAATCATAATAAAATTGAACTGTTTGGAGGACAACCATGGAAAAAATAATTGAAATTAAAGATTTGTCTTTTGAATATGATGAAGGATCAAAAACGATTGATCATATTTCATTTACTATTCAAAAGGGAACATATACAACAATTTTAGGTCATAATGGAAGTGGAAAAAGTACTATTGCTAAACTTTTAATGGGACTTTTAGAAAAGAAAAGTGGAGAAATTATAGTTGATGGAATCTCACTTAAAGAAGAAACATTAAATGAAGTTCGTAGCAAAATAGGAATTGTGTTTCAAAATCCTGACAATCAATTTATTGGCGCAACTGTGAGAGATGATATTGCGTTTGGATTGGAGAATACCTGTGTTGATCCAGCTTTGATGGATGGCATTATTCATGAATATGCTGAAAAGGTCAATATGTTAGAGTTTCTGGATCATGAACCTACTAAACTATCTGGTGGACAAAAACAACGTGTCGCAATAGCTGGAATTTTGGCTATGCATCCATCTATTATTATTTTAGATGAATCTACAAGTATGTTGGATCCAAAAGGGAAAAAAGAAATTAATACTTTGGTTCATCAGCTTAGCAAGGATAAAAATATTACAATTTTATCTATTACACATGATATCGAGGAAGCAGCAATGTCCGATTATGTTATTTTATTGAGTGATGGGCATATTATAGATACTGGAAAACCAGAAGATGTTTTAATGAAACAACAACAAATAGAATCTCTTTCATTGGATATTCCTTTTGCTTATAAAATTTCAAAGGGATTAGTGAAAAGAGGAATTCAAATAAATCATTATATTGATAGAGAAAAGTTGGTGAGAGAATTATGTCAATTACATTCAAAGAAGTAGAACATATTTATAGTGAAAATACTCCTTTTGCATATCATGCCTTAAAGGGTGTCCATTTAAATATACGTTCTGGAAGTATGACTGCGTTAATTGGTCATACAGGTAGTGGGAAATCAACACTTATCCAGCATATTAATGCTTTATTGTTACCTACAAAAGGAGAAGTCCATATAGAGGATATTGTCATTACTGCAACAGATAAGCCAGAGACATTAAAGCCATTAAGAAAAAAGGCAGGACTTGTTTTCCAATTTCCAGAATATCAATTGTTTGAAGAAACTATTCTCAAGGATATTATTTTTGGACCAAAAAATTTTGGAATAGAAGAAAGTGAAGCTATTAAAATTGCTAAAAAGACCTTAAAGCTTGTTGGATTAGATGAGTCTTACTTAGAAAAATCACCCTTTGATCTTTCAGGTGGACAAAAAAGAAGGGTTGCTATTGCGGGAATTTTAGCTATGGATCCAGATATTCTCATCTTAGATGAACCTACTGCTGGGTTAGATCCACAAGGTGCCAAAGAGATGCTTACTCTTTTTAAAAAGATTAATCAAAGAGGAAAAACAATTATTCTTGTCTCACATGACATGAATCAAGTTTTAGAATATTGTGATGATGTTATTGTTATGAATAAAGGAAAAGTTGAAAAACATGTGACTGTTCTTGAGTTGTTTAAAGAAACAGAGTATTTGACATCATTGAGTATTGATTTACCAATTATTACATCTTTTATTTTAGAACTCAATCATAAAGGCTTTCACATCGATCCATCAATAAAAGATATAGATGTTTTAATTGATGTTATAGGGGGACAAATTAATGAATAATTTGATGTTTGGAAAATACATACCTATTGATAGTTTTATTCATAGATTAGATCCACGTTTAAAGATTGGTAGTCTACTCATTCTTTTGATTACAGTCTTCTTTGATGCTGGCTTTATTGGTTATGGTATTCTAGCAGTTTTCACTATAATCATGGCAATTCTATCTAAAATGAAAGTTTCACAAATTATCAAAGCAATTAAGCCTATGTTATTTATGATGGCCTTTTTGATGTTTTTTAATCTTTTGTTTATCCAAAGGGGAAATTTGTTATTGCAATTAGGCTTCATTAAAATTTATGATCAAGCAATATTGCAAACTGCTTATATTTTTATACGATTAATTTTAATTATCATTATGACAACCATTCTAACAGCTACAACAAAGCCACTAGACTTAACACTAGGAATTGAGCATTTGCTTTCTCCCTTTAAAAAGATTGGATTTCCAACTCATGAAGTTGCAATGATGATTTCTATTGCTTTACGTTTTATTCCAACATTATTAGAAGAAACACAAAGAATTATGAAAGCTCAAGCAAGTCGAGGTGTTGAATTTTCTGAAGGAACATTAAAAGAGAAAATCATGTCTATTGTTTCTTTAATTATTCCATTATTTATTTCTGCTTTTCAAAGAGCAGAAGATTTAGCAAATGCTATGGAAAGTCGTAATTACAATCCTGAAGCAAAAAGAACAAGATATAAACAGCTTCATTGGAGAACCACAGATACTATCTCCTTTTTGTGTGTTATCACAGTTTCTTCATTAGTGATTGTAATGAGTTTTATACTATGAGAGTTAAATGTATAGTCAGTTATGATGGGAGTCATTTTCATGGATTTCAGGTACAAAATGATAAAAGAACAGTGCAAGGTGAAATACAAAAAGCTTTAAAAAAAATTAATGAAGAAGATATTGTTATACATGCATCAGGAAGAACTGATGCAAAGGTTCATGCAGTCCATCAGGTTTTCCATTTTGATACAAAAAAAGAATTGCCTGAAGAGCAATGGAAAAGAGCGATAAATCATTTTATGCCAAATGATATTTATATCATGAGTGCATCTTATGTAAATAATGAGTTTCATTCTCGTTATAGTGCAAAAAAGAAAGAATATCGTTATTATCTAAATACAAAAGAATATGATCCCTTTCAAACAAATTATATTTATCAATATGGCAGAAAACTTGATATTGGTTTGATGAGGGAAGCTGCTTCCCTTTTTATAGGTGAACACAACTTTGCCTCTTTTTGTAGTTATGATCAATACGGAAATACAATAAGAACTTTATACTCTTTGGATATTGAAGAAAAAAATGGAATTGTAATCTTTAGATTAATTGGAAACGGATTTAGAAGATATATGGTTAGACATATAGTAGGAGGACTTATACAAGTCGGAGCACAGCGTATTTCCTGGGAAATATTGTCTGAGATGCTCGAAAGTTGTGGAGAAAAGAAATGCTTATTTAAGGCAAAACCGCAAGGCTTATATTTACAAGAGGTATATTATGAAGAAAATTAATTATCATACGCATACATATCGCTGTGGACATGCAAATGGAAGTGAAGAAGACATGGTTAAAGCTGCTATTGAAATAGGAATAGAAGAATTAGGAATGTGTTGTCATGTTCCTTTTCCACATTATCGTCAACACTTAATCAAATCAATACCAGCAATCAGAAGTTTGAGGAGTCTACTTTCCTTAGGCTTAGCATTTGTCAAAAATGGCCCACATATGAGAATGCCTTATACAGATTTAGAAGAACATTTAGAAAAGGTCTCTGAATGTAAGAATAAATATAAGGAACAAATAACTATTTATCAGGGCTTTGAGGCAGAGGGACTCACAGAATATTTTAACTATTATCAATCTTTACTATATGAACATAAAGTTGATTATTTAATTTTAGGACATCATTTTCATAAACATTGTATTCATAGTGATTATTTTGGTAGAGACAATATGACAAAGAAAGATATTTATTTGTATTGTAATGATGTAGAAAAGGCTATAGAAACACACTTATTTAGTTATATAGCACACCCCGATTTGTTCTTGATGGGTTATCAGCAATTTGATTTAGATGCTCAAACAGTATCAAGACGTATTTGCGAAAAGGCAAAAGAACATCACATTCCATTAGAAATTAATGCTGGTGGAATACGTAAGGGACTCAGGAATATAAATGGTGAAGAATTATACTTATATCCAAATGCTCACTTTTGGGATATTGCTAGTGAGATAGGTAATGATGTTATTATTGGATTTGATGCTCATGATCCTTCAGATTTTAATAATGCCATGTATAAACAGTTGTTGAAATTTGCAGAAGATCATCAACTTCATTTGATTGATCATTTTAAATTTTTACAAGGTGATTTTAGTCAATTTCAAGGTGCATATGACATTAGGTAATATGTTTGATAGAATAAAAAAATAATGTTGACAAAAAAGGTAATATGGTTATAATTATAAGTGCCTTATTTTAACATTTGTAGCCCCGGAAACTACAGGAGGATAAAAAATGAGACAAACAACTATGGCTAAAGAAGCCACAATTGAACGTAAATGGTACGTAGTTGATGCTGAAGGTTTAACTTTAGGTCGTTTAGCATCAGAAGTAGCAACTGTATTAAGAGGAAAACATAAACCAACTTATACACCACATGTGGATACTGGTGATTATGTTATTATCATTAATGCAGAAAAAGTAGTGATGACTGGTAAAAAATTAGATACTGTAAAATACTATCATCATACTGGATGGTTAGGTGGTTTAAAAGTAAAAACTGCTCGCCAATTCCAAGAAGCTAATCCAACAGGATTTGTTGAAGCAGCTGTTAAAGGTATGTTACCTCATAACACACTTGGAAGAAAACAAGGGATGAAATTATTTGTTTATACTGGTAGTGAACATCCACACGCAGCACAAAAACCAGTTGAGTTAAAAATTAAGGGATAGGAGGACGAGACAATGGCTAATGTACAATACAGAGGAACTGGACGTAGAAAGTCTTCAGTAGCACGTGTTATTTTAACACCAGGTGCAGGAAAAATTGTTATCAATGGTAGAGAAGCTAAAGATTACTTACCATCAGATGTATTATTGATGATCGTCAACCAACCACTTGAATTAACAGGAACAGCTGGTAAGTTTGATGTGACTGTAAATGTTTATGGTGGAGGATATACTGGTCAAGCTGGTGCTATCCGTCATGGGATTTCAAGAGCTTTATTAGAAGCTGGTTCTGATTATAGAGCGGTATTAAAAGCTGCAGGATTCTTAACTCGTGATGCACGTGTGAAAGAACGTAAGAAATATGGTCTTAAGGCAGCACGTAGAGCACCTCAGTTCTCAAAACGTTAATTTTCAACAAAAAATTATACAATCGAGAGCAACAGAATGCTTCTCAAATCCCTTATTTATGGGGTTTGGAAGCATTTTTTGTTTGTTTGAGAAGTTGTGAGTAGTGTTGAATTGAAAACGGTAAGATGCAATATTAACTCCTCATAATTAACTTTTAAGATGCAAGTATCTTTTGTTAAGATAAAAGAGGCATGTGTGAGATTAAAAGAAGCCAAGGGAAATCACAATATGTGAATCACTTGGCTTTATTTATTATCTAGATAAATCTTTAGATTTTGGTGTTTTAATTTTTTCTTTATTCTTAATAAAGTCTGGATAGTAAATTGAGTTAACTGCATTGATTAATTCTTTCATATCAATATGTGTATAAACACGTTCATTTAAAGACATTGCACCTTTGTGTCCTACAATAAGTTTATTATAAGTTTGACTGATATTTGCTTCAGCTAGTAATGATACAAAAGTGTGTCTACAACAGTGTGGTGTAAGATTAACATCAATTTGTTCCATAATAGGCATAAAATAACTATCATAGTAATTTCGATATTTGAAAGGCTGATTATCCTTAGTATGAAACATATATTCACTATCCGAAGAAAAATACCATTTTTTAAAGAATGGATAAATATAATCAGAAATTGGAACTTTTCTTACACCACTTTCCGTTTTAGATGCAACGACATCAAAATAATGCTCGTTAAGATGCACATGTTCCTTTTTTAAATCTAATAGTTCTTGAATTCTTACTCCTGTATATATAAGGATTAGAATCATTTGATAATATGAGTCATTGCAGTTTTTCCATAGAAGATCAATTTTATCTTTGGGAAACACATCACGAGTTAATCGATTAGGATTTTTATCACTGTATTTAGAAATATCTACATATTTTGAATAATCTTTAGCACATAACTCGTTTTTCATTGCATATGCGAATACTTGATTGAAAAGTATTTTGATATTTTTAAGTGTTGGATAATTCTTTCCACAAGTATCAATCACATTTTGTAAGTCCTTTGTTTTCAAATCACGAAATGAGTGTTCGTATAGAATTGTACATGCATTAAATGCGGCACGATATCCAGCAATCGTAGAATTGGATGCATTCTCATACTTTTCTTCAGACCATAGTTCATATACCTCTCTAAAAGTTTGATTACCTTTTGATAAATCATAAGGTTGATCGTGATATTTAGCTAACATTATTAAGCCTTCTTCACGAGTTGCAACATAACCAATAATTCCATATTTTTGTGTAGTCTTACCAGTTTTCTCATTATAATCATAGCCAGTTGTTACACGCACAATATAGGGTCTTCTTCTCCTTGAGGCGTTTCCCATTTTTACTACACCACCATAACTATTAGGAGATTTTAAGATTTTACTTTTTCTAGCCATCCCATCGTTCCTTTCTTTTGTTGTTTTGAATTCTATTTGTATTTAATAAATCATTTAGCTGAGATTTTCCAAAAATCTTTGCTAATTTGTTGAATTTTTGTTTATAATCTCTGTTTTCATAGTATAAGCTGTCATTCATTTGTTCTAATTCATTGATTTTTATTTTCAATGGTAGAATAATATATTTTATTTCTCTTAATTGTTTAGAAAGATCAATATATTTACGGATGAAAAATTGAAGCGATTCCTTAATCTTTTTGATAAAAGGTATAACAATCTCGTTTTTATAACTTTTAGCAGACATAAAGCTTTTTGGATCAGGTATATCCCAAGTTGATTTATCTTCAATGATATGCTTAACCTCATTTGTTATTTGTTCATCATACTTAATATCTTCAATCTTGTGTTCTAATTCATTGACTTTGTCTTCTAGTGCAGTGACTTCCTCGCTTCGTTTCTTCTTTTTGAAATCTAATACTGATAGATGTTGTTCGTTAGTTTCAAGTTTTTCCCATTCAATACCGTGTTCTAACATAATAGTAGATAGTATTTCTTTTTCACTATTTATCCATTGTTGCATTTCAGTTTGACTTTTGAATCCACCTTTAAAACCTTGTTGGTCTAAAGCTTTTTTTAGAGAAACTCGTGTTTCTAATCCACGCTTACTGTTAGTGGTGAATGGAATAAAATCGATATGAAGATGAGGTGTTTCTTCATCCATATGCAAATGAGCTGAAAAAACATGTAAATTAGGATTTCTTTCAATAAATGATTGCATATAATCATCTAATATTTTTTCGGCTAGAGGTCCGTTAGGACCTAAAACATTCATGGTATCTTTGTTGCCAACTTGGACAATGATTTCATGAAATGTCTTCTCTTGCTTGCCAGTACGAATCTTTTCGTAATAGTCATTGATGATGCGATCACTTCGAGTTTGTTTTTCATTGTATTTAATCAAAGCATCATCAAACAAATGGTGATACGCATCTTTTATATTCGAATGAATATAAACGTGATTCATTTTGATGCGATCTTTATCAACGTTACTGGCAACAAAGGCTCTGGAGTTGTGGGCAATGCTTCCTTTGCCTACAATGATACTTATGCTTGCTTGCAAGGATGAACCTCGTAGAGCGCAGGCATCTTTTGTTTATGACAAAAGTGCCATTGCGTTACTTTTGGCAAAAGTAACAAAACCACCAACCGAAAGAAATGAAGAGTGCAACATTGCGTGTTATTAAGAACATTACAAACTTGCATCCTTGATTTATTATAATTTCCAATACCAGATATTTCCTTTTTTATATGATGTAACACCTAATTCAGCTTTTGCACTATCTAAAGTCCTTTTTGCAATTCCATGTTGTTCAGCTTTAGAAAAGATATCTGCAGATGCGACAGGACCATTACTAAGCATTGTTTCAATAAAATCGATTGCATTATTTTTTTGCGATTTATGAAGCATACCACCAAGAACTTCTTCTGCAGTAATATCATAATAGCCAATCCATTTAAACCCGTTTTCTTGACTTAGTTCAAATGCAAATGGTTTACCATTGGGAGCTAATGAACATTTATCTTGAGCCACTGCTCTAATACCATTTTCACCTTTCATTTCTCCACAAATAAGTACACTGCGACATGCTGCGGGGAAGTCAATGGAACCGAGATTTCTATAACTGGATTTTGATCCTCTATCCTTATTCATATGACCAATCAAAATAATGGCACAATTGTTTCTTTGAGCAATTTGTGAAAGATTCTTAAGTAATGGTCTAACTTCATTTGCTCTATTGATATCTACACCATTTCCTACATAAGCTTGAATTGGATCTAGAATAAACAATCTTGCATTTTCTCTTACGATAGCTTCTTCTATTCTTTCATCTAACATTGTTAATGAGCATTTTTCTTCGTTGATAAAGATAATATTATCTAAGTTTGCTCTAGAAAATGATTCCAAACGAGGCTTAATTGTATCATCATATCCATCTTCTGAAGTTTGATAAATAACTACAATTGGTTCTCGTTCACTATTTTCATCATCGAATGGTAAGGGATATCCAGAAGACAAAAGGCCTGCAAGATGTAATATCAGCATGGTTTTACCGCCTCCTGGATCACCTTGTATCATTGTAAGTTTTCCATAAGGGATATAAGGATACCATAACCAATCAACAGGTTTTGATTCTACTTCTGATAAGCGAATAATTTCTAATTCAGCTTTTATCATAAGTTATCCTCTAAAATAACCTGTTTCTTCCCAAACTTTTTTATCTGGACAATAATAATTAAACTCACTTGAGTTTTCTTTCTTTAAAGCGTAACCGAAGTTTAAAATTCCCTTTTGTAAGCCGATACGAATAAATTGTGCATCCTTGCCAATAACCTTTGCTAGTTCACCAATAGGTACATTTCTACCTGTAAATTTAGGTTGATTCAAATTTTGTTTTTCCATTATTAAATTCCTCCTTGTAATATAAAATATTTGAACAAGAAAGAACACTCTAGTATAATACTCGTGGAAGAGCATAGGTGTTCTTTCGGTTTGTGTTCATTAGACGAAGTTTGGTCGCGGAGTCTAATGAACTTTTATTTTTTAACAATCATAGTGTCACCTCCTAAATAGCAAGTAAATGCGTCTTAAATATTCAAAAACACTTGCTACAACTACAATATACAACGATAGGAAAGTAATTGCAACACAATTAATTAATTTTACTTACTAATTTTATGGTTATACTTTTAAAAGTTTGGTATAATACATTTATCTAGGAGGTGTTTCAATGTCTTTCGCAAATTACTTATCTGGTATTAGAAAAGATAAAAAAATAACACAGGTCGCTATGGCTGAAATACTAGATATTAGTGTTACAGCAATCAAGTTAATTGAGACAGGAACTACAAAATTTCCAAGCGAAAAAGTATTAGCAAATTTAGCTAGATTTCTAAATGTTAGTGACCTTGATGTTATTATGGGAATTCTATTCAGTGAAGAATTGAAGAGATTGCATGAAAACTATCTTGGATTTAGATACATCAGCTACATGTATCTACAAGGTTATAACGTTGATCAAGCACCGTATATTTATACGGTTCATAAAAAAGTAACACGTGATTTTGATGGGAAATTAATCAAAAAACGTGACAACAAGAACATTGTTCTAGTTACTAATTATGAGAAATATTTATATCGCATCAAAGAAATAAATGATGATTTCGATGCTCATGAATACATAGCTGATATTATTTCTTTAACACTTTCTGTTTTAGATGATTTCAGATACTTACATATATTGTTTGATGGAAATAATGCTGAACATAGACGAGTGTTTGATTTAATTAAGGAAATTAGATTTAAGAAATGGTCATTTGACCTATATGCTGTTTTATTTGACACAATAGAAGATCAGGTGATCGAAGAAGTGCAGATTACAATAAAGTAAGGGCACGCTAATTTAATAAATACTAAATCAATTTAAAATTATATTTTGAAAATAGGAGGAATGCATTATGACAGGTTTATTTGATATTTCTCAATTTAATTCATATCGTGAAGACAATCGCCGAGAAGTAAAAAAAGCACGTGACGGACTTCCACTTTCGCTTTGGGAAACTTACTCAGCATTTGCAAATTGCTATGGTGGCGTAATTATTCTTGGAGTTAAAGAACAAGAGGATGGTAGTTGGTATACAACTGGTTTAAAAAATCCATCAAAGATTCAAAAAGAATTTTGGGATACGGTAAATAACTCAAAAAAAGTAAGTATTAATTTATTACGAGAAGACGATGTGGAAATATATTCTCATAATGATGATGTGATTATGGTTATACATGTTCCAGCAGCTCATAGAGAACAAAAACCTGTTTATATCAATAATGATATATTTAATGGGACTTATAGAAGAAATTTTGAGGGTGATTATCGTTGTACAAGGCTTCAAGTAAAAACTATGCTTCGTGACCAAGCGGATGATACGATTGATATGAGTGTCATTGATAGCGTTGATATAGACGTTTTTAATAAGGATTCCGTTCGTGGGTATAGAAATATGTTTGCATCACTTAAAGATGGACATCCTTTCACAAGATTAGACGATGATGAATTTTTACGTAGTATTGGTGCTGTAGCTATATCTGATAATGATAAAAAGCTTCATCCAACTGCTGCGGGTCTTCTTATGTTTGGAAATGAGTATGATATAGTCAGACATTTTCCAGATTACTTTCTAGATTTCAAAACAAAACTGGATCCAAATATGCGATGGACCGATAGAATTCAATCAAGTTCTGGAGATTGGTCAGGAAATGTTTTTGATTTTTATTTTAGAATCTATAATAAACTTAAACAATCTTTACCATTGCCATTTAAAATTTCAGATGGTGTTCGTATTGATGATACTCCATTGCATGAGGGAATTCGTGAAGCTCTTGTTAATTGTCTTGTAAATACAGACTATTATGGTTCAAGAGGTGTTGTAATCACATTAGAAACGAATCAAATCATATTTTCAAATCCTGGTTATAGCAGAACTGGAATTCAACAAATGATTCGTGGGGGAGTTTCAGATCCACGTAATCGTGGGATGATGAAAATGTTTAATCTTATTGATATTGGTGAACGTGCAGGAAGTGGAATTCCTCGAATTTTAAACATTTGGAAAGATGAAGAAATGATAGATCCAATGATTAAAGAGGAGTTTGATCCTGATCGTACAAATATCATTTTATCGCTTGAAAAAAAACAAGCGATAAAAACAAGCGATAAAACACAAACATGTTTTTCCAAAAAAACAGCAAAAACATTAGAGAACAAACGAAAAATATTAGAATATCTAAAAGATAATGGACGCTCAAAATGTGCTGATATAGCTGATTTTATCGGATTAAGTGAATCAAGAACAAGAGCTATCATTAATGATATGGATGAAATTGAGCCGATTGGACCTAATAAAAATAGAACTTATAGACTTAAATAAACTTAAATTTATCGCTTGTATTAAAAATAAGCGATAAATAAGAATTTGTAGGAGAAACGGTATATGATTTTTGAAAATGCAACATATGAAGATATTAATCAGTTAAGTGAATTGAGAATTGCATATTTAATAGAAGATACTGGTAATATAAGTGAGAAAGATTT
>Ga0129308_1002249_pt1 | contig 16965 bp, 19 predicted proteins | sample L827metagenome_FD_94440 | JGI IMG/M metagenome (GOLD analysis project Ga0129308, IMG submission 94440) | Ring-tailed lemur group fecal microbial communities from Wisconsin, USA - L827 metagenome | ecosystem: Host-associated > Mammals > Digestive system > Large intestine > Fecal | place: USA...
GCCATTCTCACCGTCCCCACCGGCGTGCGGGACACGGTGTATTACTTATACGGCGGCTCCGCCATTAAATTCTCCCTCCAGGAGGTCTTCGGGGCCGTGTTCGGCAGCTCCGGCGTGGGCGGCGCGGTCAGCCTGGTGCTGGGTGTGCTGCTGGCCCTGATCCTGGCCGGCTGCGTGGCCGCCTTCTTTGCCTGGCTCATCGGCCTGCCCGTGCTGCGGCTGAAAAGCGACTACCTGGCCATTGCCACCCTGGGCTTCGCGGAGATCCTCCGGGCCATCTTCCAGTGGCAGGCCCTGGGCCCCATCACCAATGGCGCCAACATGATCAAGAGCTTCCCCACCTTCTCTGCCTTCAACATCAAGTCCGGCGGCAAGGTGGTGCTGTACCTGTCCACCTTCGTCCCCTTCCTGGTGGCCATTCTGTGTATTGCCATCATTATCCTGCTCATCAACTCCTCTTATGGACGGGCCTTCAAGGCCATCCGGGAGGATGAGATCGCCGCCGAGGCCATGGGCATCAACCTGGCTCGGCACAAGATGCTGTCCTTCTGTATCTCCGCCTTCTTCGCCGGCGTGGCTGGGGCTCTGTTCGCTATGTTTGCCAACAACGCCCAGGCCATGGTGTATACCTCCGCCATGACCTATGAGATCCTGCTCATCGTGGTCATCGGCGGCATCGGTTCCATCACCGGCAGCGTCATCGCCACCTTCCTGTACGTGGCCTGCTCCGAGTGGTGGCTGCGGTTCCTGGACAACGGTGTGACCCTGAATTCCCAGAGCAAGATGGCATTCAACCTGGGCTTCGCTCTGGTGGTGGTGCTCCTGGCCGCTCTGATCCTGATGTACCAGCGCCGCAAAGCCCGCCGGACTGAGAGCCAGAACCGCTCCTTTGCCAGCGTGGCTGTGATACTGGCGGCCTCCGCGCTGCTGCTGTGGGACATCTGGTTTGCCATCAGTCCCCAGATGCAGCTGCCGCTCCTGCGCAACGGATTCCGCATGGTGGTCTTCTCCATCGTTATCATGATCGTGGTCCTGTTCTTCCGCCGCGGGCTCATGGGCGACAGGGAACTGACCGACCTCTTTAAGAGACAGAATAAGAAGGAGGCGGTAAAATGAGTCAGCAGAACAATGTCCTCCATGTGGAGAACGTCACCATGCAGTTCGGCGGCGTGGTGGCCGTCAACAACCTGTCCCTGGATGTGAACCAGGGGGAGATCGTGGCGCTCATCGGCCCCAACGGCGCCGGTAAGACCACCGCCTTCAACTGCATCACCGGCGTGTACGAGCCCACCAACGGTAAGGTGGATTTCCTGGGTCAGCCCATCATCTGCAACCACCCTCAGGGCAAAATGGTCAAGGAGTACGCTGGAGAGAATGCCGGTATGTACAGCAGAGTCCTCAACCCCACCCCCGACAAGATCACTCAGCTGGGTATCGCCCGGACCTTCCAGAACATCCGTCTGTTCTCCGCGCTGACGGTCTTTGAAAACGTCCTCATCGCCAAGCACATGCGGGCCAAGCAGAATTTCCTGTCCGCCACCTTCCGCCTGAACCACGCCGAAGAGAAACGAATGCGGGAGGAGGCCGCCGCCCTTCTGGAGGAGCAGGGCCTGCTCCATCTGAGAAACGAGGTGGCGGGCTCCCTGCCCTACGGTCTCCAGCGCCGCCTGGAGATCGCCCGGGCCCTGGCTACCGAGCCCAAGCTCCTTCTCCTGGACGAGCCGGCCGCCGGTATGAACCCCCAGGAGACCCAGGAACTCACCGATTTTATCAAGCAGATCCGCGGCGAATATGACCTGTCCATCTTCATGATCGAGCACCATATGGACCTGGTCATGCAGATCTCCGACCGCATCTATGTCCTGGACTTCGGCAAGCTCATCGCCCAGGGCACTCCGGCGGAGGTCCAGAACAATCCTCGGGTCATCGAGGCGTATTTGGGGGTGGCAGACGATGCTGAAGATTGATGATTTAAAAGTGAGCTACGGCGGCATCGAGGCCGTCAAGGGCATCACCTTTGAGGTGCCGGAACGGCAGATTGTCACCCTGATCGGCGCCAACGGCGCGGGTAAGTCCACCACTCTGCGTGCCATCGCCGGCTTGGTGAAGCCCGCCCACGGGCGCATCCACCTCCAGGGCGAGGACATCACCGGTCTGTCTCCCGACCGCATCGTGTCCAAAGGCATCACCCTGGTGCCCGAGGGACGCCATGTGTTCCCCGACCTGACGGTGCTGGAGAATTTGAAGATCGGCGCCTACCTCCGCAAGGACGACCTGGAGGACGACCTGAAGTGGGTCTACGACCTGTTCCCCCGCCTGAAAGAACGCTCCTGGCAGGCGGCGGGCACTCTGTCCGGCGGCGAGCAGCAGATGCTGGCGGTGGGCCGTGCCCTGATGTCCCGTCCCAAGATCATCATGATGGATGAGCCCTCCCTGGGGCTGGCTCCCCTGGTGGTCAAGGGTATCTTCGAGATCATCAAGGAGATCAATAAGCAGGGCGTCACCGTTCTGCTCATCGAGCAGAACGCCAACATGGCCCTCCACACCGCCGACCTGGGTTATGTGCTGGAGACCGGTAAGATCACCCTCACCGGCCCCGGCCGTGAGCTGCTGAAAAACGAGGATGTCAAAAAGGCCTATCTGGGCAGCTAAGACTGGTTCCAAAACGATAAAAGCGCCCCGCACAATACAAACCGTATTGTGCGGGGCATTTGTTTTGTGGGTCAGCCAATATAACAGGTGGTGAAAGGGACCACCTCCCCGTCGGCGTTGTAGGCCGTCAGGTAGGCGTGCTTCTCCGACTTGGGCATGTGGGTGAAGATGACCGCCCAGGGTTGGTCCGGGTCCACCAGATAGACGGTGCCGGGGATGGTGCTGTCCTCGATGGTCTGCTCCACCCGGACCACACCCGATCCGGTGAGGGAGAAGACCAGGGAGGAGTCCTCCGCCTGATAGCTGTAAAGACTGAACAGATTGTCCTGCGCCGGACGGCTGGCGCCGTGGCGGAAGTGGTAGCCAAAGTCCAGGCCGGGGCGGTTGACGTAGACGTTGAACCGGACCCGGCCCTCGCCCTTGTCGAAGAGGAGAAAACCGATGTCCTCGTTGACCACCTGGGTCAGAAGCTCGCCTTCCGCCGCGCCGTTGCGGCGGCTGTCCTCCTCCAGTAGGCTGGCCGGTACGCCGAAGTTGGCGCCGTACAGGGGGACGGAGACCAGCACCAGGAGCAGCACCGCCGCCAGCCCCCAGAACAGGGCCCGGCGGCTCACCTTTCGGGAAAGGGCTTTTTTCCACCGCTTCATTTCCGCTTTTTCATTCTGCTCCGGGGGCAGGCTCACATTCCGGGTCAGCTGTTCCAGCTCTCTGCGGCAGCCTTCACACCCGTTCAGATGCTCTTCCACCAGCGCCCGGCTCTCCGGGCTGGCCACCTGATCGGCGTAGAGGGGCAGCAGATCCCGAATCACGCCGCAGCTCACGTTTTCTTTCATTTCGACCCCTCCAGTTCCTGAATGATCTTCTGCTTGGCCCGGTAAAAGGTCACCCGGGCCCAGCTCTCCGTTTTGCCGAAGATGCCGGCGATGTCCCGGAAGGGCAGCTCGCCGAACACCCGCAGATTGAATACTTCCTTGTATGGCTCCTCCATCTGGTGGAGGCAGCGGTGGATGGCCATGGCCTGCTCCCGGTCCTCCAGAGCATCGGTGAGAGACACGCCGCTGTGTTCCGGCAGCTCCTGGGGCAGCTCCACCTCCTTTTTCTTCCGCAGGTGGGAGAGATAAGTATTCCGGGCGATGGCGTACAGCCAGGCCCGGAGATCGGTGCCCTCCCGGAATTGGCCGATGGATCGCAGGGCCTTGAAGAAAGTCTCCTGGGTCAGCTCCTCCGCCAGAGCCGGGTCCTTGGAGAGTCCCAGGAGATACCGCTGGATCTCCCGAAAGTAGTCCAGATAGATTTTCTCAAAATCCAAGCGGTGTCCCTCCCTTCGTCCTTCTGTGATTATAACGCGGAAGCGGCGGACTCGTTACAAAAGTCCGCCGCTGAAATAATAAATTTTTCTGCTTATCGCCCCAGCAGGGACAGATTTGGATCGGTGGCAAAGTTGGAAAAGGAGTAGAGTACCACTACCGAGTCGATGTCGTGTTCCTCCACATAGCTCTGGATGCTGGTCAGATTGTACCGCAGGTCAAAGAGGTGGACCTGGGAGAACCGCTCGGTGAGGAAGGGGGCCAGGGAGTCAGAGTAGGAGTCCCGGATGACCAGCACCTTGGGGGCGTCGGAGTGTTCCGTCTCAATGACGCACAGAGGCTGATTCCCACCCAAAAAGTAGGAGTATTGATCCTTCTTGTTCAGAAAGCTGTTCACGTACAGGGAACCTTCCTCGGGCTCGCCGGTGAAGTAGGAGGTTACCTTGACCCCGTCGCCGGGGATATAAGTGTCGATCTGGTCGGGCTGGACCCAGCGGACTCCGGAGGAGGAGAAAATGGTGCCGTAGAACTGGTCGGACACGGTAGTTTTGGCGTAGTCATCCAGTTCCAGAGGCTCCAGCCCCATGGACTCCAGCAGGACGTTGGCCCCGTAGAAGGCTCCCAGGCTGGTCCAGTGGTGGTCGGTGCGGTAGTAGATGGCCTCGCCCTTGTGGGCGTCCAGAGCCCCGTGCAGATCCACAGTGTTGGCTCCGGTGTTGAAGTACAGCCCGTCGATGATGGCTTTTTCATCGGCCGTGGGAGCGCCCTCGGGCAGCTTATCCCCCCAGATGGAGGCGGCGGTGGGGATGAGTCCGAAGTAGACGGGAACGGACACGTTGCCCACCAGAGCGTCCACATAGCCCATTCTCTTGTCCAGATCGGCGGAGTCGGGGGTGTCCACCCGGTTGATGAGGGTGTCATCGGCGGCGAAGTAGACGCCGTTGTTCTCCTGCTTGCCGCTGAGGCGCTCGCTCCACGCCTTCAGGGCCACCCAGAAGTCCCGGCCTACCATGTGGTCAGAGACGTACTTTTCCGCGTCGGTCATGAAGGTCCCGTCTGTCACGGTTTCCAAAGACAGCTCCGGGGCCTTTTGCAGGTAGCGGTTCTCCAGGGGAGAGAACTCCTTTTTGGGCAGCAGCAGGCTGACCAGGCACACGCCGCCGATAAAGGCGCAGAACAGGGCGGTGAGGAAGATACTATATTTCTTTGTCATGCGGCATACCTCCTCAGAAACGGAAATACAGGAAGGGATTGTAGGTGCCGTCCACCAGGTAGGCGGTGGATACCACCAGCCCGGCCAGGACCAGAAGGGCGCCGCCCACCTGAGCCGCCCGTCTGGGCAGTGTGCGGTACAGCTTGACACCCAGGGGGGTGGCGGTCACGCAGGCCGCCGCCAGGATGGGCAGATAGCTGGTCAGGTAGTAGCCCAGGGCCCCGTCGGTGAGGGGGGCGCCGCCCAGGCCGAACATGACCTGGAGGTAGCCGGTGAGCTGACCGAAGTCCTCAATGGCGAAGATGGCCCAGCTGACCAGCACCAGGAACAGCACGTAGAGGTGGCGCACCAGAGCGGGGGCTTTTTCCAGCCAATCCAGCAGAAACCACTTTTCCAGCACCAGGATCAGGCCGAAGTACAGGCCCCAGATCAGGAAATTCCAGCTGGCGCCGTGCCACAGGCCGGTGGCGGCCCAGACGAGGAGCAGGTTCAGGCAGCGGCGGTAGGGCTTTACCCGGCTGCCGCCCAGGGGGATGTACAGGTACTCCTTGAACCAGGTGCCCAGGGAGATGTGCCACCGCCGCCAGAACTCGGTGATGCTCTGGGAGATGTAGGGGTAGTTGAAGTTGGGCAAAAACTCAAAACCCAGCATCCGGCCCAGGCCCACCGCCATGTCGGAGTAGCCGGAAAAGTCGAAGTAGAGCTGGAGAGAGAAGGCCAGCACCCCCAGCCAGGCCCCAGCCACCGTCAGATCAGCGACGGCCATAGCCTTGTAGCTCTCCCACAGCATTCCCACGTTGTTGGCAATGAGCACCTTTTTGGCCATACCAACCATGAAAATCTGGACGCCGGAGGCGAATTTCTCAGTGGAGCAGGTCCGCTGGTCGATCTGATCGCCCAGATCCTTGTACTTGATGATGGGGCCGGCGATGAGCTGAGGGAACAGGGTGACGAAGGTGCCGAAGTTCAGAATGGACCGCTGGGCCCGGGCGTCCCTCCGGTACACGTCGATGGTGTAGCTCATGGTCTGAAAGGTGTAGAAGGAGATGCCGATGGGCAGGTGGATGCCCAGTACCGGCATGAAGGTCAGGCCCATGGCTTGGAGGGACCCGGCCAGGAAGTCCCAGTATTTGAAGAAGAACAGCAGGGCCAGGTTGAACACCACGGAGGAGGCCACCGCCAGCCGGGCGCCCTTGTCGTTGCCCTTCTTTTGGCAGCGCTCCACCAGCAGACCGTGGGTGAAGTCGATGGCGGTGGACAGGAACATGATGACCACATAGACCCGCTCGCCCCAGTAGTAGAAGACCAGGGAGGCGGTCAGCAGCACCAGGTTGCGGAGCTTCCGGGGGACCACATAGTAGACCAGCAGGGTCAGGACCAGAAAGTAAAATAGAAAAATCGGGGTGGAAAAGACCATATGGGGTCCTCCTTATACGAGGGATTTCTTCACTAAAACGGCGGACGAGTGATCGTCCGCCGTTTTGATGATTCAGAGGGCAGGCGCACACTGTGCGCCCCTGCGGATTTACTGGCTGTTGTCACGCTGCGGCGGCTGTGCGACGGGGTATAGCTTCTCCGACTCCGGGCAGATCCGGTTTGGCCTATGGCCACCCCTGGGCTCTGCCCTGCGCTCCGGAGCTATCCCTCTGCTGCGCACGCCTCCGCGCTTCGATTAAAACAGAGCGTTAAAGTCCTTCACGATGGACTCGTAGTCCTCGTTGACGATCATCATCACGTAGTTGCCGTTGGTGACGATCTTGGAGCACTCGGTCCAGATGCGGGTGGGCTCGGGGTACCAGGCGCCGCCGTTGACCTGGTTGTCAATGCGGGTCTGCATGGCGGTCTTAACGGCGTCGATGTCCTTGCTGTCCTTGACCTGGACCAGGACGATCTCACTGGCGTTCATGCTCATCATGGTGATGTAGGCGTTGAGCTGCTCGGTGGCCACATCGGTCAGACCGGGGTAGGCGGCGTCCAGAGTGGCGTTGTCGGCCAGGGACAGGTTGCCCAGCTGATAGTTGCTGGACAGGGTCTTGTAGAACTCGGCCAGGTCCACCTTCTTCGCGGCGGGCTTTTCGGGCTCGGCGGGCTTCTCAGGCTTAACGGGATCGGTTTTCTCCTTCCAGCGGCAGCGGACGATGCACTGGGCGGTCAGATCGCCGTACTTCAGGGTGATGGTGGCGTGGCCGGGAGCCACGGCGGTGACGGTGCCGTCCTTGGCCACAGTGGCGATGTTCTCGTCGCTGGAGGTGAACTCGGCCACAGCGCCCTCAACGGCGGGCTCACAGGTGTACTTCAGCTTCCACTTGGCACCGGCGGACTTCAGGGTGAAATCGGTCTTGCTCAGAGTCAGAGTGGACTTGGCGGGAGCCTCGGGCTGCTCACTGGCGGAACCGTCGGGCTGGGAGGCGTCAGGGGCGGAAGCGTCGGGGCTGGAGGTGCTGGCGTCAACCGACTGGTCGGGGCTGGAGGTGCTGGCGCTGCCGTCCTGGCTGGAGCTGACGCTGCCGGAAGCGGAGCCAGAGGAGGCGGAGCCGGAGCTGCCGCCGCAGGAGACAAGCAGAGACAGGGACAGGGCGCAGGCCAGGGCCGCGGCGAAGATACGACGTTTCATAGATGGTAAACTCCTTTTCGGGGCTGATTTTTCAGCGTGATTTTTGGGTTCGCGCTAACTTTGACGCAGGCGCGGGAAAAAGGTTCCCGGAAATGAAAAAATTTTCCCCCTTATTCTGTCTCTCCGGAGAGCCAGGTGACCGGATTGCCGGGGTGGTCCTTCCGACCGGGGAAGAGAGGGCCGTCGGGCAGGCCCAGGGACAGGGAGGCGCAGACCCGCTCCTCGTCGGGCAGGCCCAGCAGGGCTCGGAGCTCGGGGTCATCACTCAGGTGGTAGAGCTGATTGATCCACCGGGAGGCCACGCCCAGGGAGCAGGCGGCCAGCATCATGTTCTCCATGGCGACGGAGGCGTCCTGGAGGGCGCAGGGGTTGTCCTGACGGTTGGCCACCACCACCAGAGCGGGGGCGCCGTAGCGGCAGTCCTTGCCGGCGAAGGGGGGCAGCTTTTCGCTGACCAGCCGGGAGATGGCGGCCAGAAGCTGGGGGTCGGTAATGATATAGAAGTGATTCTGCTGCCGGTCCATGCCGCTGGGGGCATAGCGTCCCGCCTCCACGATGGCGGCCAGAGTGGACCGGTCCAGGGGAGCGGGCAGATAGGTCTTGCAGCTGCGGCGATCCAGAATCAGGTTCAGAAAGTCCATATTTTTGCTCATTATAATTGGCTCCTTTCTCCGAAAGGGAGGTAATGTTGAAACGGTGCGGATACGACATCCGCCATTATACCAGCGTCTTTGAAAAAATGCCAGAGCGCCGACAAATTTTCATTGACAACAGACAGAGGGCGTGCTATATTAAAAACAACATATGAATACTTGTTCATATATTGAAAGGAGTGAGCGAGATGGAACAGCCAGAGGCCCCCTGCTGCCAGGAAGAGGTGGTCCATCCGGACCTGGTGGAGCATACCCGGAGCTTCCTGCCCCCAGATGAAACGCTGTACGACTTGGCGGAACTTTTTAAAATTTTCGGAGACAGTACCCGAATCAAGATTCTATATGCCCTGCTGGATTCGGAGCTGTGTGTCTGCGACATCGCCAAGCTGATGGAGGTGACCCAGAGCGCCGTCTCCCACCAGCTGCGCCTGCTCAAGGCCAACAAGCTGGTGAAATTCCGCCGGGAGGGCAAGGTCGTGTACTACTCCCTGGCCGACGACCACGTAATCCGTATTTTGAACCAGGGTATGGAGCATATCAAGGAGTAAATCAACACAAAATCAAAATTAAGGAGTGTTTTATCGTGAAAAAGACCTACAAGATGATAGATCTGGACTGTGCCAACTGTGCCGCCAAGATGGAGGCCGCCATCAAGAAGCTGGACGGCGTCACCGACGCTGCGGTCAGCTTCATGACGCAGAAGATCACCATTGAGGCCGACGACGCCCGCTTTGACGCCATCGTCAAGGAGGCCGTCAAGATCTGCAAAAAGGTGGAGCCCGACTGCGAGATCGTGGTCAAGTAAGAAAATGGCGATCTGTCCGTAGAATAGAAGGAGAGACCTATGACAAAAAAGCAGAAAAAAATGCTGCTGCGGATCGTAGTCAGCGCTGCGCTGTTTCTGCTCCTGGAGATCCTGGGGGTGGAGGGCTGGCTGGGTCTGGCGCTGTATCTGATCCCCTACGGCATCATCGGCTGGGATGTGCTGCGGCGGGCCGTCCACAACATCGTCAACGGCCAGGTCTTTGACGAGAATTTCCTCATGGCGGTGGCCACCGTGGGCGCCTTCGGCTGCGGCGAGTACCCCGAGGGCGTGGCGGTCATGCTGTTCTACCAGGTGGGCGAGCTGTTTCAGAACGTGGCCGTGGCCCGGAGCCGTAAGTCCATCTCCGCTCTCATGGATATCCGGCCCGACTACGCCAATGTGGAGCGGGACGGCCAGCTTTGCCAGGTGGACCCGGACGAGGTGGCCGTGGGCGACATTATTGTGATCAAGCCCGGCGAGCGGGTACCTCTGGACGGCGTCGTCACCGAGGGCTCCTCCAGCCTGGACACCGCCGCCCTCACCGGCGAGTCCATGCCCAGGGATGTGGAGGCCGGCCAGGATGTGATCAGCGGCTGCATCAACCTGAGCGGCCTGCTGCGGGTCAAGGTCAGTAAGCCCTTCGGGGAATCCACCGTGGCCAAGATTCTGGACTTGGTGGAGAACTCCGCCTCTAAAAAGGCCAAGGCGGAGCACTTTATCACCAAATTTGCCCGGTACTACACCCCCGCGGTGGTGCTGGCCGCGCTGGCCTTGGCCATTCTGCCTCCTCTGCTGGGCATGGGCCCCTTCGGCATGTGGGTCCGCCGGGCCCTCATCTTCCTGGTGGTGTCCTGCCCCTGCGCCCTGGTCATCTCCATCCCCCTCAGCTTCTTCGGGGGGATCGGCGGGGCGTCCAAGCAGGGCATCCTGGTCAAGGGCGGCAACTATTTGGAGGCCCTGGCCCATGCGGGCATCGTGGTCTTTGACAAGACAGGAACCCTGACAAAGGGCACCTTCGCGGTGTCCGAGGTGTGCCCCAAAGGCATGGAGCGGGAGGAACTGCTCACCCTGGCGGCTCTGGCCGAGCAGTGGAGCGACCATCCCATATCCAAGTCCATCCGGGCGGCGGCCCCGGCCCAGCTGGACCTCTCCAGAGCCTCTGGAGCCGAGGAAATCGCCGGCCACGGGGTCAAGGCTGTGGTGGACGGCCATACCGTCTGGGCGGGCAACGCCAAGCTGATGGAGCTGGCGGGAATTGCTTATGACGAGAGCCGCGGCCCTGTGGGCACCGTGGTCCATGTGGCCACCGACTGGGGCTACGCGGGGCGCATTGTGGTGGCCGACCAGGTGAAGGAAGGCTCCGACCAGGCCCTGCGCGACCTGAAAGCGGCGGGGGTGCGGAAGACCGTCATGCTTACCGGCGACGCCCAGGCGGTGGGCGAGGCCGTGGGCCGTCAGCTGGGCCTGGACGAGGTCCACGCCGGGCTCCTCCCCGGGGACAAGGTGGACCGGGTGGAGCAGCTACTGGCCGCCAAAAACCCCAACGAACAGCTGGTCTTTGTGGGCGACGGCATCAACGACGCCCCGGTGCTGTCCCGGGCGGATATCGGCGTGGCCATGGGAGCCATGGGCTCCGACGCCGCTATCGAGGCCGCCGACATCGTCCTCATGGACGACGATCTGGGGAAGCTGCCGGTGGCGGTGCGTATCGCCCGGAAGACCCTGAACATCGTCCACCAGAACATCGCCTTTGCCCTGGGCATCAAGTTCCTGGTGCTGGCTCTGTCCGCCGTGGGCCTGGCCAATATGTGGATGGCCGTCTTTGCCGACGTGGGCGTATCCGTCATCGCCATTTTGAACGCCAGCCGGATGCTGAAAGCGAAATAACAAAAAAACAGGGGCGGCCCGTCGGGCCACCCCTGTTCTACTTGTCCTTGCCCAGTCTGCCGAGTTCCTCAAAATCACCCAGCAGTTCAGCGGGGGAGATGTGGAAGATATCACACAGACAGGCCACCTCGTAGTCGCTGGCGAAGCGCTTGTTGTGTTCAATCAAGCTAATTGTCTGCTGGTCAATATTCACATTTCGGAGCTGCATTTGAGCGGCCAACTGTCCTTGGGATAGCTTGGCCTCTTTTCGCAGTTTCCTCAAACGGGCATGAATGATGTTTGAGTTCTGGTTGTATGTTCCTCGATTCATCATTCACACCCCCTTTTACATCTACAAGACGTATTGACTATACCGGAATTTGCGGTACAATATACGTAACGAAGACGTAAAAGGAGGAAATAGAAAAAATGGCGGACTACGAAAAAATGTATCACGTCCTGTTCAACGCGATCACAGACAGTCTGGACTGCTTCTTTGCCAAAGACCTGGAGGGCGGCGTGGCCCGCCTGATCGAGGCGCAGCGGAACACCGAGGACCTGTACCTGGAAGAAACAGAAAACGGCGGCTGATGGAATTCCATCTGTTTTTCAGTTGACGGCATTTTTGATTGAATTATTCTTCTCATCGTTTATTTCTAACTGATCCAGGGGCACCACGAAGGTGATCCGGGTGCCGGCGTCGGGGTGAGAGACCACCTCGAACCAGCCGCCGTGGCGGTCCACGATCCACTTGGCGATGGAAAGCCCCAGGCCGGTCCCGCCGGTCTTCCGGTCCCTGGACCGGTCGGTGCGGTAGAACCGCTCGAAGATGTGGGGGATGTCCTCGGGGGGGATGCCCATGCCCTCGTCCTGGACAGTGACCCGGGCATACCCCTTATCCCGGGACACCCGCAGGTAGACTTTGCCCTCCTGGGGGCTGTATTTGACGGCGTTGTCCATCAGAATCCGCATCAGCTGCTTCATAAGGCCGGGGTCAGCAAGGACAGTTACCGGCTCCTCCCCCCACCGGGGCAGGAAGAGGCGGTCTGGGTGGATCATCTCCTCCTCCCGCAGCACCTCGCCGGCCAAGGCGGTCAGGTCCAGCCGCTCCATCTTCACGGGCTGAGAATCGTTGTCCCCCCGGGCCAGGAACAGCAGCTGCTCCACCAGCCGCTCCATGGACGCGGCCTCGGTGCGGATGGCGTCGATGGATTCCTGCAAGGCCTCCGGGTCCGACTTGCCCCAGCGGTCCAGCAGGGAGGCATAGCCCTGGATGACGGCGATGGGGGTGCGCAGCTCGTGGCTGGCGTCGGAGACGAAACGCATCTGGGCGCTGTACGCCTGATTCACCCGGTCCAGCATGGCGTTGATGGCCTGGGCCAGAGAGCGCAGCTCCTTCTGGGTACCGGGCAGGTCAATGCGGCTGTCCAGGTGTTTGGCGTTGATCTTGTCCAGCTCCCCGGCCAGACTCTCCAGCTCCTGCTTGGACATGTGGGGGGTGGAGTTGAGCCGGGATGCGGTAATGGCCAGATCCTGAATGGGCCGCAGCACCTTATGAATGGACCGGTTATTGCGGAACAGGTTGGACAGCAGGGACAGCCCCTGGCAGATCAGCAGGATGATGCCTGCCCAGTATAGGGTATTCCAAATGCCGGTCAGCTCAACCTGAATGGCATAGGGGGCGCCGTTGTTAGGCAGTTCCACCCTGTAAAATTGGGTCAGGTCCCACAAGCGCAGGCCCTCCGCCGTCTCCTCCCGGATGGGCAGCCAGGAAACGGCGGGCAGCTCATAGCCCTGGGGCGCCCGGTCCAGGTGGGTAATGGTGTAGTCGCTGGCCTCCATCCAGGGGATGGCCTCCTCGGTGGGCACGCCCCGGACGCTGACCAGGGCGGCCACGTCGGCGCAGCGGTTCTCGGCGTAAAAGACCAGTCCGGTGAGGACCAGCAGAGCCAGCAGCAGGTCCATCACCAGAAAGATGCCCAGCTGCCGCAGGAAGAACCCGGAGTTCAGACGGAACACCAGGGAGGAATCCCGGACCGCCGCGATGGGGTCCGCCGGCGGCGGCGATTGGAATCGGTTCTTTTTGCCCATGGCGTTTCCTCCTTTCCGGCGGGTAAGCGATTTTGCTGGGAGATCAGCCTTTCTGATCCCTCAGCCAGTTTCGGATGGTCTCCAGATTCTCATAGGCCACAAAGCTGCCGCCCCGGATCAGGAAATCCAGCTGCGCCTGCTCCTCGGGGGTGCGGCGGCTGCCCTTGGCCTGGAGGGGCTCCCGCATGGACTTGGTGGCCATGCCCACCATGCGCCGCTTGAACCAGCCCACCTTTTTCGGGGCCCAGCCGCCCTGGAGGTAAAAGATGGGGGCGTCGGGCACATAATTGGCCTTGCGCAGATTCTCCAGCACCTGTGCCCCCGGCGGGGTCATGCCCACGCCGCAGACCGCTTTGACCGTATATCGCTTCACCGCCTGGTCCACGCCGCCAATGTGGCCCGCCATCAGGGGACCCATGTACAGCACCTCGGCCTTGGGCTCCAGCTCGCTCTCCGCCTGGGACAGCTCGTAGACCTTTCTCTTCTCTGCGCGCCCCAGCATCTCCGCGTACTCCTTCGTGAACCCGGTGTTGGATTTGTAAACAATAACCATTTCACTCACTCCTCTTTGATCACATACCCCACACCCCGGACGGTATGGATCAGTTTCAGCCCGAAGGCCTCGTCGATCTTGCTTCTTAAAAACCGGATGTACACATCCACCGAGTTGGTCTCGCCTACGAAGTCGAAGCCCCAGACGCTGTCCAGCAGAGCCTCCCGTGTGAGGACCCGGCCCTTGTTCTCCAGCAGGTGGCGAAGCAGATCGAACTCCTTCTTGGTAAGCTCCACCTCCTGGTTCTTAACGGTGACCTGGTGCCGCTCCACATCCATGGACAGGTCCCCTGCGGTGAGGGTCTGGCTGTCCCGGCCGCCCTTATTGCGCAGGGCGGCCCGGATGCGGGCCAGCAGTTCCTCAATGGCGAAGGGCTTGGTGATGTAGTCGTCCGCCCCGGAGTCCAGGCCGGACACCTTGTCCATGACGCTGTCCCGGGCGGTGAGCATGATGACAGGGACCTGGCTCTCCTTCCGCAGGCGGCGCAGCACCTCCATCCCCGACAGCTGGGGAAGCATGATGTCCAGCAGCACCAGGTCGAACTTGCCGCTCAGGGCCAGCTCCAGGCCGCTGCGGCCATCAAAGGCTTTCTCCACGGCGTAACCCTCGTATTTCAGCTCCATCTCCACCATACGGGCCAATTTTTCCTCGTCCTCCACCAGCAGGATGCGTTCTCCCATATTCGTTCACCTCATGTCGGATCGTCGTCGTTCTTGTTTTTGTACTTGTCATGCTGGCTTCGCAGCTCATCCATCACCTGGCGGCCAAGGTCAGACGCGGTGTCCGCCGCGTTCTCCATCACGCTGTTGATGCTCTCCCGTTCCAGGTCAGGGCCGGAAAACCGGTACCGGAATCCAAAAAACAGGCCCAGGATCAGCAGAGGCACCGTGATCCAGAAGGCCGCCACCAGCAGAATAATAAGAATGAGTACCGGCAATGCGGTGACGGGCTGATCCTTCCGCCAAATCTCCAATTCGTTGTCCAGCAGCAGATAGCGGATGCGGCGGAAGACGCCTATTTTTTGTTTGGGCATGGACTCCTGCTGTCCCGGCTCCTGGATCAAGGTCAGGGGGGCCTCCTGCATGGGCGGCGTCTCCCCCCGGGTGGAATAGCAGGTCCCCTCGGGGCGTGGAATGGCCCCCTGCTCCTCCAAATAAATCAGGGCGTCCAGCAGATTGCCGCCGCTGTATTCCAGAGCCTCCTTGGCCCGGGCATAGCTGACGTCGGCCTTTTCCCGCAGACGCTCCACCTGCTCCAATGTGATTTCCATATACTTTGCTCCTTTCCGTGCAGAGCTTTGTCTTTTATGACAGCAGGATACCACAAATGGTTTGAAAGGGTGTTTACCCTTCATTAAAAAAATATTAAAGCCCTGGGAGGCTGTAAATTTTCGTTTATTGAATGGACCCTGCGGGCGGGACGAGCGGCAGAGAGATTTCGCCCCAGGCAATTCCTTCGATAAACTAAAATTTACCGTTTTATTTGACTCACGCCGGTAAACCGGCGGCTTGCTCATCTGATTATACTATGGTATAATTTCTTTCGCAACCACAACGGAAGGGAGAGGTCTTCATGAACCTACATACCAGGCGGCTGGTCCGCGCTGGGACAGCCATGGCCCTGTGCCTCGCGCTGCTCTGTCCTCTCCCGGTCTCCGCCGCCGACCTGTACTTTACCGCCACCAACGACAGTCTGGCCCAGCTGACCACGGACACCATGCCCCTCTGGTCCGGCGGAGTCCTCTATGTCCCCTACACGGTCTTTGATTCCCGGACAAACTCCACCGGCATTGACCTGGGCGTGAATGCCAGTTACAGCCGGTCGGACAGCACGGTGACACTGTTCACCCCCCGCAAATTTCTGGTTTTTGACCTGAACAACGGCACCTGCCGGGACGATCTCACAGGAGAAAGCTACTCTGCCCGAGCCATCATCCGCAACGGCCGGCCCTATCTCCCGGTCAAGACGGTATGCGACTTCTTTGGGCTGACCAGCTCCTACTCCGCCATCAGCCAGGGCTATCTGGTCCGTATCAAAAACGACGCGGTGGTGCTGTCCGACGCCAAATTCATCGACGCGGCCGGTGATCTGATCAACCGCCGGGTGCGGGAATACAACCAGAGTCTCAATCCCGTTCAGGAGCCCACCACCACCCCCACGACGCCCACCACGCCTTCGGTGAGTAACGAGGACCAGACGGTCTCCGCCACCGACGTGCGTACTTATCTGGCCTTCCGGTGTGAGGACGCCGACGGGCTCCCCCAGATTCTGGACGTTCTGGAGGGCCGCGGGGTCTACGCCCTCTTCCTGTTCACTCCCCAGGCGCTGGAGGAAAACAGCGGTCTGGTCCGCCGCATTCTTGGCACCGGCCATACCATCGGCCTGCTGGCCCAGGGCGGCACGTTGGATGAGACCCGGGCGCTGCTGGCCCAGGGCAGCAGTTTGCTGGAGCAGACCGCCCACCTGCGGACCACGGTGGCCTGCGTCCCCAAGGACCAGCGCGCCCCCCTGGAGGCGGAGGGCTGGGTGTGCTGGAACGAAACCATGGCCCTGACCCCCTCGGCCAAGATAGGCCCCAATACGTTCGCCTCCAACACGCTGCGCCGTTTGAAGGGGCGTACCCTTCCCACCTACCTGACCCTGACCGGGGATGAAAACACCGCGCGCGTTCTGTCCGTTCTGCTGCGGCAGCTGGACGGTCAAAACTTCGTGGTGAGCATCCCAATGGAGACCAGACTATGAAACACGTGGATCTGAGCCGCTCCCGCCCCCAGCCCGGGCAAGAAGACCGAGTCGCGCGGCTGACCCGGCATTTGGAGGCCCGCCTCCGGGATTTCGGCCCCGGCGGGCCGGAAGTGCTGGACAGCGACCAGCAGACCGGCCGCATCACCGTCTGCTTCCCCGGCCACAAGACGGCGGAGGTGCTGGAACTGTTGTCCGGCCGCTTCGGCGTCAGCGCAGCCCTGGAAGAGGAGCAGGCGGTGTTTTGCCTCTCCCCCGACATTCCCTTTGAGAATTTGGATTACGTCTGGGGCTGTCTGTTTGAGATTTTGCAGTGAATAAAAAACGGCGGCAGATGGAATTCCATCTGCATCTGTAAAATAAAAGTAGACACCATTAAAAACAAAAGTTTTTGGTGGTGTCTACTTTTTTGTATAATAGCGGCAAGGAAGGAGGTGAGATAAATGGGTTCGCCTAAAGGGAAGAAACA
>Ga0129308_1002250_pt1 | contig 16962 bp, 13 predicted proteins | sample L827metagenome_FD_94440 | JGI IMG/M metagenome (GOLD analysis project Ga0129308, IMG submission 94440) | Ring-tailed lemur group fecal microbial communities from Wisconsin, USA - L827 metagenome | ecosystem: Host-associated > Mammals > Digestive system > Large intestine > Fecal | place: USA...
ATCCTTTTAAGTAAACACAGAAAGAGTGCTCGTCGCAGACCATGAACACATTTATGTGTGGCTAGAAGGGCAGGGCTATGCCCGCAAATGAAAAGCCACCGGCTAGGCCGGTGGATCTTTACTCATACGTTTTACACATGCTCATGTTAACTTAATTGTGAGGAGGTAAAAATGTGAAACGTTATAGATTAAAAAAACATATAAAATTATTGATTTGTTTATTATTATCTTATACACTTTTTATAGTATGTGTTCATACATACTATAATAAAGATGATAAAACAAAGAAAGAGGGAATAGCTCATCAAATCAAACCAGGAGAAAAAGGAAGTATTGAAGTCCTTGCTATTGGTAATAGTGATTTATATAGTGGCTTTCATCCTTTACAGTTGTGGCATGAAAAAGGAATTCCTTCCTATGCAGCAGGTATGTCTATGCAAAATATGTGTGTGACTTATTATATGTTAGAAGAAATTTTTAAATATCAAAAACCTAAAGTTTTAATGCTAGAGTTAGATAACTTTTTTGAAACCAGAGGAGAAGACAATGAAAAAGAGGCTCGTCAAGCTGCAATTCAAAATTGTTTTCCATTGTTCAAGTATACTGATTTTTGGGATAAGATCAAAGACGAACCATATATACAGAATTTAAAAGGGACAAATCGCTTCTTATTGCGAGGATATTACTATAAAACAGAAATCAAAGGAAATAAAGATGGTTTTGGTTATATGAAACCAAGTCATCAAAAACAAGCAGATGTAAAATATACGAAAAAATATTTTCCTAAAATTATGCAACTTGCAAAAGAAAATGATTGTCAAGTTATTTTCTTCTGTTGTCCTTCGAGAACATCATGGAGCTATCCAAAACATAATACTGTTAAAAAGTATGCTGATAAATATCATGTTCCTTTTTTGGATATGAATATGAATGATTATGGAACAGGTTTTGATTGGATGACAGATACACGTGATGAAGGGAATCATCTGAATCATAATGGCGCAATAAAAGTGACTCGTTTTTTAGGTCAGTATTTGCATGATCATTATAAGTTAAAAGATTATAGAGGAAATCAAAATTTTGATGATTGGGAGGAAGATTGTCAAAGATTCAATGCACTTCTATAAAAAAATGTTTCTTTTAAAAATATCTGTGCTATAATATGTAAAAATACATTTTGGAGGAAAAATATGAGCGAAAGTCGAATTTGTATTGCATTGGATTTTCAAACAAAGGAAGAGGTTGAAAATTTCTTAGATCAATTTGAAGATGAAAAGTTATATGTTAAAGTAGGAATGGAACTTTTTTATGGTGAAGGAATTGAAATGATCAAAGCAATCAAATCAAGAGGGCATCAGATATTTCTTGATTTAAAATTGCATGATATTCCAAATACTGTCAAAAGTGCTATGAAACAATTAGCTAAATTAGATGTTGATATGGTTAATGTTCATGCCTCTGGGAGTATTGCAATGATGAAAGCTGCTATTGATGGATTGAATGAAGGAAAGACAACAGAGAAAAGACCTTTATGTATTGCAGTGACTTGCTTGACTTCTTTAGATCAAGAAGTTTTAGATAATGAATTATTAATTCATGAATCATTGGAAGATGTTGTTTTAAAATGGGCAGAAAATGCAAAAGAAGCTGGATTAGATGGAGTCGTTTGTTCACCATTAGAATCAAAAATCATTCATGATCAATTAGGATTAGATTTCTTAACAGTGACACCAGGTATTAGATTAGCAAGTGATAGTGTGAATGATCAAAAACGTGTCACAACACCTGCGATGGCAAAAGAATTGACATCTAGTTATATTGTTGTAGGAAGAACAATTACAAGAGCTAAGAATCCAGTTGAGACATATAGAGAAGTCTATCGACAATTTCAAGGAGAATAGAATATGGAAAGAAAAATTGCTAAAGATTTATTAGATATTCAAGCTGTATTTTTAAGACCAAATGAACCATTTACTTGGGCATCTGGTATTAAATCACCTATTTATTGTGATAATCGTTTAACGTTGTCTTATCCTTCGGTGAGAGTAGATGTAGAGGAAGGATTGGCACAATTAATTAGAGAAAATTATCCTGAGTGTGAGTGTTTAATGGGAACTGCTACAGCCGGTATTGCACATGCTGCATTGGTTGCCAATATATTAGATTTACCAATGGGGTATGTTCGTGGGGGCGCAAAATCTCATGGGCGAAATAATCGTATTGAAGGTTTAGTAAAACCTGGTATGAAGGTTGTTGTTGTAGAAGATTTGATTTCTACAGGTGGATCTTCTTTAGAATGTGTTGATGCTTTAAGAGAAGCTGGTTGTGAAGTCATTGGAATGGTGGCCATTTTTACATATGGATTACCAAAAGCAACAACGAATTTTGAAGCTAAGGAATGTACATTCCATACCTTAACAAACTATGATACTTTGGTAGAGGTTGCAATAGAAAATGATTATATTCAAGATACTGATTTAGAAAAATTGAAAGCTTGGAAGAAAGATCCTAGTGATGAATCGTGGACGAATAAATAAATAAAAGATGGGATAAAAAGGGGGAAAATACTTTTTTAAGTTGCAATCTTCCCCTTTTTCGTGTATAACAGAATGGGTTATATATCTATCTTTAAGGAGGACGTTATGTTTAAAAGTATGAAATATGTTCTACATGAGAACTTTACAAATTTGTATAGAATTTATTCAATTTCTAAATATGAATTACTTGCTGATATGCGTGATTCCAAATTAGGATTATTTTGGAACTTTGCGAATCCAGTTATTCAAGTTCTAACTTATTGGTTTGTATTTGGAGTTATTTTAGAAAAAAAGGGCGTAAATGGAATACCTTATATTTATTGGATGCTTGGAGGTATGGTTGTTTGGTTTTTTATATCTCCTTGTATTACAAATGGTTGTAATGCTATATTTTCAAAGGTCAATGTCATTACAAAAATGAAGTTCCCTGTAAGTATATTACCAGCAACAGTTGTTGCCAAGGAACTTTTTAATCATTGTTGTTTAATGTTAATTTTATTTGTTTTATTTATTTTGGCTGGATATTATCCAAATATCTATTGGTTAGGTCTTATTTATTATTTATCTTGTGCAGCAATCTTTTCTATTTCATTATCTATGACGACATCTGTTTTAAATATGATGGCCAGAGATACAAGAAAACTTGTTCTTGCATGTATGAGACTTTTACTTTACTTGACTCCAATTCTTTGGAATATTCCATCAAAATTACCAAAAATGATTAAAATGATTTTAAAAGCAAATCCTATATATTATATTGTACAAGGATATAGGGATTGTTTCTTTTTCCATAAAGGTATATGGGCATATCATAATTATATGTTGGTTTTTTGGTTAATTACATTTGTTTTGTTTGCTTTTGGAAGTTTTATGATGTATAAATTCAAACATAAATTTATTGATATGATTTAGGGGTGAAAAGATGAATACACAATATGCAATAGAATTTAAGCATGTTTCAAAGATATATAGTTTAAAGTCTAAGGATAAAAAGAATGCCAATGATAAACGATTTTATGCTTTGAAAGATATTAATTTTAAAATTCCTGTAGGTGAAGTTGTAGGTATTCTAGGAACAAATGGCTCAGGAAAGTCAACAATGTCAATTATTCTTGCAGGTATTAGTGAAGTTGATGAAGGAGAAATGGTTGTTAATGGTGAACAAGCATTAATTGCAATTAATACAGGTTTAAATCAACAGTTGACAGGGTTAGAAAATATTGAATTGAAAGGTGCTTTGTTAGGTTTATCAAAAAAAAGAATCAAAGAAATAACAGATGGTGTTATAGAATTTGCTGAAATAGGTGATTTTTTATATCAACCTGTCAAGAAATATTCGAGTGGTATGAAATCAAGATTGGGATTTTCCATCAATCTATGTTTGGATCCAGATATTTTAATTGTAGATGAAGCTTTATCTGTAGGTGATAAAGGTTTTGCACAAAAATGTATTGATAAAATGACAGAACTCAAGAACGAGGGAAAAACAATCATATTTATTTCCCATTCGTTACCACAGGTGAGAGATTTTTGTGATACAGCGATGTGGATTGAGGGAGGTATGTTAAAAGAATATGGTGATATTGATACAGTTTGTGATCATTATGCTGAATATGTAGATTATTATAATAAATTAAGTAATGCTGATAAGAAAAAAGAACGAGATGATAAATTTGAAAAAAGAATCATACCTCATAAACACAAAAATTTTTTTGAGAGAATATTTGATTAGAAAAGGAGAAGATTATGAAGAAAGTCATTACTTATGGAACTTTTGATTTGTTTCATGTAGGTCATTTGAATATTTTAAAACGAGCTAAAGAATTAGGTGATTATTTAGTGGTTGCTGTATCTAGTGATGCATTTAATGCAATCAAAGGGAAAAAATGTGCGATTCCTGATTATGAACGTATGGCTATAGTGGAAGCAATTAAATATGTTGATGAAGTTATTCCTGAAAATTCATGGGATCAAAAAATCACTGATGTTCAAGAACATCACATTGATGTGTTTGTGATGGGGGATGATTGGACAGGTAAATTTGATTTTTTGAAAGATTATTGTGAAGTTGTGTATCTTCCTAGAACACCAGATATATCTACAACAAAGATTAAGAAAGAGTTAAAATTAAAATAATTGAATTAAAAAATATAAGTATTTTTTCTAAAATAATAGAGAGGAAATGAATATGGGTCATGTAAAAGTTTCAGTAATTGTACCAATATATAATGTTGAAGAGTATGTGGAAGAATGTTTGTTGTCATTGAAAATGCAAACTCTAAAGGAAATTGAAGTTTTGATGATTGATGATGGATCATTAGATCATTCAGCAGATATTGCTAAAAGATTTGCTCATGAAAATGATAATTTTCACTATTTTTACAAAGAAAATGGTGGCTTAGGTAACGCAAGAAATTTTGCAATTCCTTATGTTAAGGGGGATTATCTTATCTTTTTGGATTCTGATGATATTGTTCCAAAGGATGCATATGAAAAAATGTATAATTTAGCTGTTAAAACAGGTAATGATATGATTATTGGAAATGTAATGAGATTTAACTCGACAAAAGTTTATGATTCGGCATTACATAAAAAAGTATTTGATGATGATTATGAACATATACATATTTTAGATAAACCAGATCTTGTTTACGATACGACATCTTGGAATAAATTATTTAAAACAAGTTTTTACAAAGAAAATAATTTCAAATTTCCTGAGAAAATACTCTATGAAGATATTCCAGTAACAATACCTGCTCATTTTAAAGCAAATTCTGTAGGTATTATTACTGATATATGCTACTTATGGCGAACAAGAGATGGTGTAAGTAAGTCAATTACTCAAAATAGAACAGAAATTAAAAATTTCACTGATCGTATAAAAATCATGGACATGGTTAATGATTTTTATGAAAAAAACGTTACTGATGAAACAGCATTATTAATGAAAGATTATAAGTGGTTAGATGTTGATTTAAAATTGTATATTAACCAATTTATTGATGCAAGTGAAGAATATAGACAAATAGCATTTAAAGAAATTAATAGATATCTCCAACAAGTGAATTCAAAATCATTTGATATGTTACGTTCTATTGATAAAATGAAATATCATTACATACAACAAAATGATATCAATGGTTTATTGAATTTGCTAGAATATCAAAAAACTTCATTTAAGTCATTACGCATTCATAAAACAAAAAAAGGTTATATTGGCGATTTTCCAATGAAAGAAATTCCAGTATCATTAAAAAATATGACTAAAGAGCTTGAGTTTTATCCTGTTGTACAAGCTGTTCAAAAAGTCACTTTTAAAGATACAAAATTGTTTGTTGATTGCTTATTTTATATTGCAAGATTAAAACGGCAAGATGAATTTGATGTAAAGGCTTATTTATATAATAGGGAAAGAAATCAAAAAGTAGAAATTAATATAGAAAGAAAACCATCTTCATATCTTACAAGTAAAAGAGGGTATCGCTTTAGTAGACATCCATTGAAGATTGTGAAATATGATTATTCTCAATGTGCTTATAGCATTATGATAGATTTTCATAATAAAGATGTCATGAATGTTTTAAAAGGTAATACCTTTATACAGATTGAATACAAAAATGAGTTTATTTATAAAACTTTCTTCTTGGGAAAGTCTGACGAATACAGTTTAAATCTGATTCAATCTACTTTTTATAATCAAATGCTTATCCATACGCATCTTGTTAATAAAGGAAATTTTCAAATTATGTGTGATGAAAATGTTACTTTTTTAAACAATGTGAATGTGGATAATGAAAAGATTAATATTAATATTTGTGAACCAAGGTTTTATATTGAACATGGTGATAAGAAAATTAAATTTAATGTATGTCATGAAAAACAATCTTTGTCATTAAAAGATATCCCTTATGGCATATATTATTTTAAATCTTTAAATGACAAAGATACATTAGTCACCTATGATGGTCAATCTATATTTACAAAAGATTCAGAGTCTGTTGTATTTATTGAAAATGATAAGAATGGTTCTTTAAAAATATCAAAATTTGAGTCTAGAATGAGTTTAGAGGATCTTTTGTTTGATCACAATAAACTTACATTCAAAGTGAGAAGTTCTTATCATTACCAAAATAATGCACTTGATCTTGTGTTGGAAAATAAGAATTATAATTATAAACTTTTCTTTTCTCCAATAACTGTAGAAAAGTTAGAAGATTCTGTTATTTATACTTATTCCATCAATTTAAATAATGAGACTGAAATTGAAAATATAGCATTAGGAAATTATGAGTTTTATATACAAGAAAACCCTAGTTGTATATATGAATTATATACACCAACTCGAATTTACAAACAGAAGTTAAAAGCATTTGATAGAGAATTTAAGTTTGAAGTTATTGACAATCAAATGTATATGAATGTTAAGCATTTTTGGAAAAAATACGAAAATTCTCCCAAAAAAAGGAGAATTATTATGAATTATGTATATCCGATATTAAGAAAACTACCAATCAAGAAAAAATGTATTGTTTTTGAAGGATGGTGGGGTGAAAAATATCACTGTAATCCAAGATATTTTTATGAATACGTGAACAAAAATTATCCACAATATGAATGTATCTGGATGTTAAAAGATAATTATATTCCTATTCAAGGAAATGGGAAACGAATTCGCCGCAAGAGTATGAAGTACTACTATTATCTTGCAGTTGCAAAGTATTTTATTAATAATGTCAATTTTCATGATGAATATGTTAAAAGAAAAGGACAAATTGAAATCCAAACTATGCATGGTACGCCTTTAAAAACATTAGGGTTAGATGTTCCAGGTGAGTTAGATGATCCTGTAGCAAGAGAAAAATTCTTACGCCGATGTGACAGGTGGAACTATTTGGTTGTACAAAGTCATAAAGCATCAGAAATCACAGCAAGTTGTTATGCCTTTAAAAAAGAATTTTTACGCACAGGATATCCAAGAAATGATATTTTATTTGAAAAAAATAATCCTCATGATATTCATGAACTCAAGAAAAAAATGGGTATTCCAACAGATAAAAAAGTCATTATGTATGCCCCAACTTGGCGTAAACGTAATTATTTTGAAATGAAATTAGATCTTGATGACATGAAAAAAACATTTGGTGAGAATTATATTTTAATTTTAAGGATCCATCCATTTGCTTATCCAGGATTTGATAGAAAAATATTAAACGATTTTGTATATAATTTTTCTGCATATGAAAGTGTTGAGGAGTTATATCTTGTATCTGATTTGGTTATTACTGATTATTCTTCTGTTATGTTTGATTACACAATTCTAAATAGACCTATTATGTTCTTTACATATGATTTGAAGGAATATAGAGATTACTTAAGAGGATTTAATTTTGATTTTGAAGCTGAGGCTCCAGGTCCGATGTTGGAGAATTATTCTGATGTTAAAAAAGCAATCCTCAATTTAGAAAATGTAAGTCAACAATATGATGAAAAATTGCAGAAATTTAGAAATAAATTTAATGAATATGAAACTGGAACTGCTTCACAACAAATTTTTGAAAAAGTATTTAAATCTCAATAACAAATATCCTGATTTATTTCTAGGAGAAAAAATATGGAAAAGAAAAAATTGATTATCATTTCATGTATACCTATTATATTGACCTGTTTGATTATCATTTTATTTGGTCCACGATACCATATTGTTGATGATTTATTAATAAATTATATATTGGAGGGAGTTTATGGGAAAGGTATGAATCAATATATCATTCTTCCTTATTTGAGTGTCGTTTTTACTTTTCCCATTTATTTAATAGAACTCATTCTTCCGAATATGAATATTTACTTGGTAAGCTTGTATTTTTATATGACGGTAGCTTTTATAGGTTTAAATATCTTATTTTACAAAAAATATCAACAAATATGGTTACAATGTCTATTATGGATATTACAGCTCATTTTGCTTCAGTATCTGACTTATACTGTAGTGGCTTATATGATATGTTTTGTAGGTCTATTGTACCTTTTTGATAATACGTCAAGAATTTTTAAAATAATTGGTTTATGTTGTATTGGTTTTGGCATTTCAATACGAAAAGATATTTTTTTAAGTCTACTTATTTTGTGTTTTCCTTTGATAGTTTACTCTTTCATCAAAAACAAAAAAATAACAATTATTCATTTTGTACTGTGTTTTTGTATATATTTTGGTATTTGTGGAATTGATTCTTATATTGCATCAAAAAATTTTAAAGTTCAATCGTATTTGCAATGGAATGATATTTGTACACAAGTAAGAGATTTTCCAATGATCTCATATGAAGATTATGACGAAGAATTCATAAAAAATGATATATCATATAATGACTTTGAATGTATATATAGTTGGATTTTTGTAGAAAAGCAGAGTCTGGGTGAAGAACAATTACAAATTTTAAGTCAACAAAGAAGTTTTTTTCAAAAATATGAGATAAATCCTATTCAAATAGCAATTACTTTTTTTTCAGAACCTATGTATATTATGTATTCTCTTTTTGCGATTATTATACTTATGATGTATAAATGGAAAAACTATTTAGGTTTAGGTATTGTTTTTTGTACAATGGGGGATTTGGCTGCTTTGATATTAAGGCAAAGGGTTGTTGAAAGAGTTTATATTCCACTCATGATATGTGGTGTGTTATTACTTTTGTACGAGAAAAAGGATACCTTTAAAAACAGAAGATTGCAATTTGATACAGTCATTCAAATATCCTCTTTTTTATGGCTTACCAGTATGCTGATATATGGTTTGAATTTTAAGAATTGGTTTGTATTTCATCAAGACAAACCAATGAGTCAGACCTATCAATATGCTCAAAGTCATTCAGAAGATTTGTTGATATTTGATGGATATCGTCAATTAATCAAGGCACAGTATCCTATAGATTTATTTATGTATGATGATTCGCAATTTAATAAAAATTTAATGACTTTAGGTAATTGGGATACCTTCTCTATTAGATATTATGAACAAATGAAAAATTTTGATATTGATCAGCCAGATTATTTTTTAGAACATGTTCATGAATATGATCATGTCAAATTTATTATGTATCCAGATAGCCCAAAGAAGTCGCTTATTCAAAAATGGTATCTAGAACATAAAAATGTAAATATACAATTTCATGTTATTGATTATATTGGAAAAATGGAAGTTATGGAAGTTAAGGTGAAATCTTATGACGAGTAGATTAGATTATGTTGATGTTGCTAAAGGAATTGCAACAATATGTGTTATTTTGGGACACTTATCAGTGACACCCCGACCATTAGTTATTTGGATTTATACGTTTCACATACCTCTTTTCTTTCTTTTATCTGGATTTGTTTTGAATTTAGATAAGTATCCAACATTTTTATCTTTTTTCACAGATAAAGTAAAAAAACTTTTGATACCTTATTTATGGCTATCAGTATTGACTTGGATTTGGATATATTGTGTAAGAGATTTTTCCATAAATAAAAATTCATTAATAAAATTTATTGGGATTTTTATTTGCGCTAAAGACACGCCTTATTATTTATCCCTTTGGTTTATTATGAGTTTGTTTTTTTCACAAATTTTGCTTTATATACTCTTGAGATGTTTATCTGAAAAAGGGAAACTTATAAAAATATGTTTATGTTTTGTTGTGGGAGTATTTATTTCAAGTATCTATAAACCTGGATGGATATGGGCGTTGGATACAGTTCCTATGGCAACCTTTTTCTTGGGATTAGGATATTGTTTGAGAGAAAAACGAGAGAAAATGAATGATTTTCTCCAGTTAAAGTTTTTCTTTGTTTCTTTTCCATTAAATGTTATATGTGGTTATTTCAATTTTATAAATCATAATAGATCAGATTTATTTTATCAAAATATTGGTCAACCTATCTTATATGTAATAAGTGCTTTATTTGGAATATGGATGATTCTTATTCTATCAAAACTGATCCATCACTCTAAAACTTTATCATATATTGGGAAAAATAGTTTGGTATTTTATGCTTTTCATAGACCTATATTTATCCCTATTGTAATGAAATTTTTATCTTTGATGAGTCAAAAGTATAAAATATTTACTCATAATATGGTTCAAACACTTTTATCGGTTTTTATGATTTGCATAGGACTTTTTCTCTTGAATGAACTTATTGATAGATATTTTCCTTTCATTTTAAATAAAAAAAGAAGAAAGATAGAGATTAAAGAGTTATAGCGTTCATGCTGTTTTTCTTATTTTAGGTGATTAAAAAGAGAAATTTAGATTTTAAATCATCATGAGGTTATTCAATGATGGAAAGGTTTGATTTTTACTTGATAATGGGTCATTAAACATAAGAGATTTCAAAAAACTACTCTATTTCATGAGTAGAACAAGAAATCTCTTTTTTGTTTATCCAAAGTAAGAATGGACTTTCATTTGAACCTTTTTTTCTATTTATTCATCATTTTCAAAAGTTAAAATAAGATTATCCAAAAAGTTATTTTTATTTATTAAATTTGATACATAATATGTTATTCTTTGATATTTTCAATGACATACTTATATGTTTCTCTATTAATGAATAGTGTACACAGAAAATACAAATCATGTGTATATACTATTGAATGAAAATGGAGATGTTGATATGAAATTGAATTATAAACATTTGTCAATAACAGTGATTGTTTTGATCGGTATTGTATGCTGTATGATATATGGATATCATTTTATCGTCAGATATATAACATTACAAAATTTAAAAATGAGTTTAGATCAAGAAAGTATTGTTTTAACAGAACATGAACAAGGGAATCTCAATATTAATTTGTCAAATAAATCATTTGAGTCTCATGTTCAATGGACATCTACAAATGATGAAATCGTTAAAGTTGATAATAGAGGACATTATGAAGCACTTAAAGAAGGTGAGGCTAGCATTATTTCTTCTATTAAAGGGACGAAAACACAAGCTGAATGTAAAGTGAGTGTCAATAAAGATATGAAAATAGAAAGTATGCTTGTAAAAGGAGCACCAACTGGAAAAATTTATCCAGGTACAACTTATCATCTAGAAATAGAAACTGTTCCTCAAATCGATCCTGATAAAAAAATACTTTTTCATTCTTCTGATGAATCAGTAGCAACAATTGATGATGAAGGACATTTAAAAATCTTAAAAGAAGGAAAAGCAACTATAAGCATTGGCATTCAAAATACAGATTATGAAGAAACAATAGAACTCAATGTTGAAGAAAAAAAGGTTGGTTTACAATCTCTTTCGTTAAATGAAGGTAGTCAATTAAATATCGAAACAGGATCCACATATCAATTACAAACAATTGTGCAACCCAGTCAAACAAAAGTATCTTTAACATATATTTCTGATAATCCTACTGTCGTTGAAGTTATGTCAGATGGTTTATTGAAAGCTAATCGTCCAGGAACTGCAACTATCCATTGTCAAGATCGTGATAGTCATAAAGAAACGAGTATAAAGGTGGTTGTGAAATGTGATAATGGACTTGTTGATGATAATCTTTTGAAGACATCAGGTATTGATTCTTGCCGAAAATTGATGATTGTCGCTCATCCTGATGATGAAACATTATGGGGTGGTGGTCATTTGTTAGAAGGTGGCTGGTATGTTGTTTGTTTGACAAATGGGTATAATGAACAAAGAAGCAAAGAACTCAAAGATGCTTTATCTATGAGTCAAAGTCAATATATCATATTGAATTATCCGGACCTTAATCAAAGTAAAAAGAAAGATGATTGGAGTACAGTATCTAGAGGAATACAGAAAGATGTTTTAAAACTTTTAAACTATAAGTCTTGGGACAAAATAGTAACACATAATCCTGATGGAGAATATGGGCACGTTCATCATAAAAAAACTGATGCTATTGTGACTCGCGTTGCTAAAAATACACAAGTTTTTGATAAATTATATTATTTTGGAAAATTTTATAGTCAAGATGGAAAGTTTTATAACAAACCTATATTACCAGAAGGATTGGTTCCGACATATTCAGGAAGTCTTCTTGAAAAAAAGAATCATATGATAGAGGCTTTTACAAGTCAAAAATCAGCAATTGATAAATATTGGACATAAATGATACCATATGAAGAATGGATTAAGGCATCTGATTGGTCATAATGATTAAATACATGAAAGTAGGGGGAAAATATGTTCAGTAGGATAAAGAAAATTCTCATGTCTCAGAATATTGAAATAGTACGGTATATTATTGTTGGTGGTTGTACAACGTTAGTTAATTTAGTGATTTTTACAATCATGTGTAAACTGATGCATATAGATGTGACTATCAGTAATTTCATATCTGTTATTATTTCAATTCTATTTGCATATGTGACAAATAAATTATTTGTATTTCAATCTCAATGTCAAAATATGAATGAATTAATAAAAGAAGTAACCAAATTTATAAGTGCAAGATTATTGACAATGTTAATAGAAGTGGGTGGTGTATTTTTATTGGTTAATATTATAGGACAAGATGAAGTTATTGGAAAATTAGAAACACAAATTATTGTATTGATTTCAAATTATCTGATTAGTAAATGTTTGGTTTTTAAAAATTGATAAAAACACAAGGGGGTATTATAGTGAAATTATCAATTGTTGTTCCATGTTATAATGAGGAAAATAATGTTCAATTATTTTATAAAAAAACAGTTGAAGTATTACAAAAAATATATAATGATATGGAAATAGTCTTTGTAAATGATGGTAGTCAAGATAAAACCTTTCAAAAATTAGAAGAATTATATTCTTTAGATCCTGAGCATGTTAAAGTCATTAGTTTTTCAAGAAATTTTGGAAAAGAAGCAGCACTTTTAGCTGGATTAAAAGCAAGTCATTGTGACTATGTTTCAATTATTGATGCAGATTTACAACAGAATCCAAAGTACATTATTGAAATGTTAAATTTTTTAGAGAATCATCAAGATTATGATTGTGTCGCAGCATATCAAGATGTTCGTAAAGAAGGAAAGATTTTATGTTTCTTTAAGAATTGTTTTTATAAACTGATTAATAAAATGACAGAAGTAGAAATTGTTCGTTCAGCTAGCGATTTTAGAACTTTAAAGAAGAATGTTGTTGATGCAATTATTTCTTTACCAGAAACATGTCGTTTTTCTAAGGGAATTTTTTCATGGGTAGGTTTTCATACATATTATATGCCTTATACAGTTGAAGAACGTGCAAGTGGAGAATCAAAATGGTCATTTTTTAAATTATTAAGCTATGCAATTGATGGCATTGTAGCCTTTTCGACAACGCCTTTAGTTTTATCATCTATTATAGGAATTATTTTATGCTTTGTTGCTTTCTTTTTTATAGTGATTATTATTTTAAAGACAATGATTTGGGGAGATCCTGTTGCAGGATTTCCTACATTAGCAACACTGATTTTATTAGCTTCTGGAGTTCAATTATTATTTATTGGTGTTTTAGGACAATATTTAGCAAAATCTTATACAGAAAGTAAGCGTAGACCAATGTATATTGTTAAAGATTATTTGGAAGGGAAGAAGAATAATGACTAATCTATTGTTTTTGAAAGCACAAGCCTATAAAGTAAAGCATCCAAAAAAGACTTATTTTTTATGCTTTACTTTTCTATTTTTATTAACATTTTTCTGCTTTTTTATCATCTTTTTTATAAATCATAAATCATTTATATGGAAAGGTGAGACAAAGGATGGATTGGTACAGCATTATAATTCATTAATGTACTACGGTTCTTATTTAAGAAATATTGTTAAAAATATTTTATTTAAGCATCAATTTGTTTTACCAATGTGGGATTTTTCCATTGGTTATGGGGCTGATGTATTATCTACATTTCATTATTATGTTATGGGCGATCCTTTGAATTTGTTATCTATTTTTGTGATTCCCAAATATACAGAATATTTATATATGTTTTTAATTTTTTTAAGACTTTATTTAGCTGGATTATCTTTTTCATATTATTGTCTTTTTATGAAACAGGGGAAAAAGGCAACATTGATTGCAAGTATAACTTATGTTTTTTGTGGCTATTGTGTCTTTGTAAGTGTTCGACATCCCTATTTTATTAATCCTATGATTTATTTGCCATTATTGGCAATAGGAGTAGAAAAAATTTATCAAAATGAGTCAGCAAGATTATTTATTGTAATGGTTGCTTTATCAGCATTGAGCAATTTTTATTTTTTCTATATGCTCTGTTTATTAATCATTATTTATGCATTGATACGATATTTTGATATTTATGGAGTAAAGCATCTTAAAAATATACCAATATTATTAGGAAAGTTTATTTTTTATGGATTAGTTGGTATATGTATCGCAGCGATTATTCTTTTTCCTGTTATTTTTTTCTTTATAAGCAGTTCAAGAAGTGGATATAAAGTTTCTTTTGATCAAATATATAGTTTGAATTATTATTTGTCAGCATTTTTAAATTTCAATTCATACAATTTCAGTGGCTATTGGACAATTTGTGGCTTTTCTGCATTATCAGTATTAAGTATTATGATATTGTTTTTAAAAAAGCATCATTTTACGATAAAAGTTGGATTTGTTGTGATGACACTTTGTTTATGTGTTCCATATGTTGGATATATTTTTAATGGTTTTTCATATTTAAGTAATAGATGGATATTTGGTTATTCATTTATGGTAGGTATTGTGGTGTGTTGGACTTTTGAGGATTTATTGTTTTTAAGTAAAAAAGAATATGTAAAATTAGGTGTTATTGGATTCATTTATTTTTTGATAGCTATGTTATTTGAAGAAACGAGAAATTTAAATTTTATGATGAGTATGATCATTACATTCATTGTCTATATTTTAATAGGATTTTATCAAAATCGAAATAAAAAAGCCTTTCTTTTTCCTGTGATAGTGATATTTACAATCATAAGTGTATCCCTTAATGCATTTTTTAAATATTCACCAAGTCAACTTTATTATATAAAAGAATTTGTCGAAATGACAGAGGGTTATTCAAGTATCAAAAATACGCGAGCAAAAGCAGTTAAAAAATTAGGAGATGCAGAGTTTTTTAGATATGATGGAGTGAGTAAAGGTTCAACATATTTAATCAATGATGCATTACAACAACGACAAAGATCCGTTTCTTTCTTTTATAGTTTAGGAAGCGGTTATGTCACAGAATATTTTGATGAAATGAAAAATGTCAATGCTTTGAGTTCACTATATACAGGATTAAATTATCGTAGCTATTTAGAAGCATTAGCTTCAGTTAAATATTTTGTGTCTGAATCTAATCAGAAACAATATATTCCATTTGGATATAACACGGAAGTTGATACATCTAAAACCAACTCTATTTATCAAACAGATTATTCATTACCACTGGGATATACATATGATACAAGAATTTCTAGAGAGGAATATAACGCTCTTTCATCATTAAAAAAACAACAGGCACTTTTGCAAAGTGTCTGTGTGGATGGTGATGTGCAAATGAATACAAAAGACATTCAATTTTTAGATGAAAAATCTAATTATAAAGTTGATTCTTCTCATGGTATTAAAAAAACTGAAAATGGATTTGAAGTATTGGAAAAGGATGCCTATATTGTATTGCAATTTGATGGTCAAAAAAATAGTGAACTTTATACTGAATTTAATCATCTTATTTTTCAACCCCGCAAAAATGCACGAGGTGACTATATCATGACTGCCCAGATTGTCCTTGAATCCAAGCAAGTTTCTCAAAGTCTTACTTTAAGAAATGAATATAATACTTATTATAATGGTCATCAAGATTTTCTCATGAATTTGGGATATTCATCTGATCAAAGAAATGAAATGAAGATAACATTTAAAACACCAGGAAATTATATTTGTGATGAAATGAATATTTATCATTTATCAATGGAAAGTTTTCCTCATCAAATTGAAGAAAGAAGAAAAAGTATATTGGAAAATGTAGAAATAGGTACTAATAAGGTTTCTGGAGATATCACATTAGATTCACAGAAATTCTTGTGTTTATCGATTCCATATAGTGAAGGATGGACAGTTTATGTGGATGGTCAAGAGGAAACGCTTTATCGTGCCAATACAATGTATATGGGAGTGCTTTTATCTGAAGGTGATCATCATATTGAGTTGTATTATACGACACCTTTTATAAAAACAGGTATATTATGCTCAACAATTGGCTTAATAGCTTTTATGATCATGGGAATCTATGAAAGAAAAAGAAAATTGTGCTAAAGTGAAAAGTTAAATTCCACTTTAAAAAAACAAAAAATAAAGTGGAATTTTCTTTTACAAAAAACATATTTCCTAAGAATATCAGGTAAAATATCTGATATTTTTTAATATTTATAATGGAATTAAGTTATTCATGAGAAAATTTCTTCTGTTC
>Ga0129308_1002253_pt1 | contig 16941 bp, 15 predicted proteins | sample L827metagenome_FD_94440 | JGI IMG/M metagenome (GOLD analysis project Ga0129308, IMG submission 94440) | Ring-tailed lemur group fecal microbial communities from Wisconsin, USA - L827 metagenome | ecosystem: Host-associated > Mammals > Digestive system > Large intestine > Fecal | place: USA...
TCAAAAGGTACTGGCTACTTATGTCACTGGCACATTTCATGTGTGCAGTGGGTACTGGTAGGTTTTGTACGTTTGAAACTGGATATCACGAAATCTGTGATACCATTCAGCTGGAAAAGTATCTTTATCTTTTTCAATGCGCAAAAGAAAGTAATGATTTTGATTCATTTATGAAATTCGCAGTGTAGTTTTGTGCAATTTTTCAAATTTGCTCATTTATAGTTTTTATCTTATCCACGTTATAAAGAACACATCTTCCAATAATCACCCTTGCTTCTGCATGCACTCCATATGAAAAATGTTCCTGGCAAAAAGACCGATATGCGGGATTCCGAATGGATTTCTACCTTGCTTCGCGCCGGACTTCTGAACGGAAGTTTTATTCCCGAAAAAAGGATTCGCGAATTCCGTGATTTAAATCGTTACCGTAAAAGTGTCATCCGCGATATTACATCACAAAAGAACAGGATTGAAAAATTCTCATGTCCGTAAACGGAACGTTGTCAGAACACCAAAAGACATTTTTAAAAATTCTCATGGCTCATTACGATTCTCTAAAAGAGCATCTTACCGAAGTCGAAACGAGTCTCGAGGAAGGTATGGCTCCATTTGCCCTGCAGGTTGAGCAGTTGAATAGCATCTATGGAATAAGTACAACTGCTTTCTGTGCAATTATTGCTGAAATCGGTATTGATATGAATCCATACGATACGATACCATGCCACCTGAAATTTCTCAAGTAAAAAGGCCATCAGCCGCCAAACTTTTCAATCCGGCGGCTGATAGCCTTTTTCAGATAAATTTAAATTTTATGCCCACTCAGCATCTTTCCATTTTTCATGTTTATAAACATCTGGATTTGCAACTAGCTTCCACTTCTTTCCGGCGCATACAGCCTTGCAGCCTTCTACACACATTGTTGCCATGTTAATAACAGCCTCTCTTGTCTGTGCTGCACTGTGCGGGCTGAAAATAAGATTCTTTGCATCAAGAAGAGGATTTCCCGGATGAATTTCCTCACCTACGAATACATCAAGTCCGGCTCCAGCAATCTCGCCACTGTTCAGAGCCTCAATCAGATCTGCCTCATTAATGATTCCACCTCTGGAGCAGTTGATGATAATAGCTGTATTCTTCATCTCTTTCAGCTGTTTTGCAGAAACCATGTTCTCTGTCTCCTTTGTCAGCGGAACGTGAATGGAAATAACATCACAATCCTTCAGAAGATCCTCATAATTTGCATAGTACTCATATCCCATTCCTTCAATCTGCTCTTTTGTCAGGAAAGGGTCATAACCGGCAACCTTCATACCAATACCAGTGCAAAGAGATGCGGTGTCACGGCCGATACGGCCAAGTCCGATGATTCCGGCTTTCTTTCCGTAAAGCTCGAACTGCTTATGTGCATCACGGACTGCCCAGTTGCCCTTGGAAGCCTCAACCTGTGCCTCAACAAGGTTTTTGGAAAGAGCCAGCATCAGTGTCAGGGAATGCTCTGCAACAGCACGGTTGTTTGCACCAGGTGTAATAACTACCGGAATACCAAGCTCTGTTGCCGCATCTACATCTACGCTGTCATAGCCAACTCCGGTTCTTCCGATAACCTTCAGCTGTGAAGCTGCCTCCATAACTGCTCTGTTTACAATCTTTGTCGGAGCAGCACGTACGATCAGCGTATCTGCATCCTTCATTTCCTCTGTATAGTTTGCAGGGTTTGCGTCATGTGCAACATAAACCTTCTCACCCTGGTCAAGAAGAGCCATCCCTTCCGGAGCAACTGCTTCTGTCATTACATACTTCATAATTAATTCTGCCTCCTTCTCATGCCGGACGACATATTTTATCCGCCATATCTGTCAGAAGTGTCTCTTCTCCGAAACCTCCTGATTTTGTGAAAACATGAGTTTTGTTATTATCTGAAATTAACTTGGAAAGAACGATTCCAATTTCAAACTCGCCCACAGGTGTAAGCTGGGCATTGCCCAGATTCCTGATGCAGCCAAGAAGGGTATCCCCACCTGTCATCAACATCGAACTATTCAATCCACGTTTCACCATATTTCCAATGATGCATCCAAGTGATGCCGGAATCCGCACCGGTATTTCCGATTTCGGAATGCCGTTTGCAATGGCAAAACGCTCTGTTTCATTATCACCTTCCGGGTCATTCGTATCAATGATTACTTTTGAGTTCTTGCTGCAAATATCCCAGAACCAATCCAACCATTTTTTTCCGTCTTCCCCGGAAAAATATTCCATATTCAGTTTTTGTTCCGGCGTCAGCTGGATACGGATAAATCCATGTTTCTCCGCATAGTTCAGCTGTCTGACCGTAATTGGATTTACACTTCCGCATACTACCAGAAACCTTTCCGGAAGTCTGGGCTGTGTTGTTTCAGATTTTGGCCATCCAAGAACATCAGGCAAAATTTCCGCAAGACCTGCACATCCGGCAATCAGACCAAGAGAATCTGTCTTTTTCAGAGAATCCGCAATTCCCTTTAATTCCTCATCTGATGCACAGTCATACACGGCAATGGTTTTCTCCTGACATACATCTGGCGTATGTCCTGCTGAAATGGTCTGCACATTTGTTTCACACTGCTGGTGAATCAGCTTTTCCACATTTGCTTCTGTAACCGGTTCAAAGGGGTCAGAGCCAAATACACTTCTGTCAACCGGAATCCCCTCAATATAATGAACTCCATTTACCGTAACTCGATTTATCTGAGGAAAAGCTGGAACAAAGCTCAGCAGTGATTTTCCTGTTGCATCCAGCATAGCAGTCAATTCTGCGCCAATGTTTCCCCGGAGAGCGGAATCTGTCTTTTTAAACAGATACTTCACTCCGCTCTCAGCTGCCGGCTTTACAATCCGAAATATAGTAAGGTAGGCTTCCAGAGGCTTTTTATGCCGTGTCTCCGCATCTACCACAAGAACATCTGCGTCTTCTGCCTGAAAGGACATATCCTTGGAATAAACCAGCACTTTGGTGGAAAATCCCTTTTTTGCAAACTGTACGCCCGCATCCAACGCACCTGTAAAATCGTCAGCAATCATCAATAATTTCATTTATCAGTTCATTCCATTTCTCTTATTCTCTTCAAGAACTGCCTTTAATGCTGCTACGCCTTCCTCAGACATACTGTAGAATGGCTTTCTGCACTTTCCTACAGGATATCCAAGAAGTCCAACTGCAGTCTTTACGATGGTATTCGGGTTTCCATATTTGAAGCAGGCACGGAATGATGCAATTGCATCCTGTGCAGCCTGAGCACCTTCCAGATCACCAGCTTTGAATTTCTCATAAATAGCAACCATGTTGTGTGGATATACGTTTGCGCATCCTGCGATACCACCAACGCCGCCTTCTTTCAGTGCGGAAAGGATCAGAGAGTCATTTCCGGAAATAACAGCGAAATCTTTATCTCTTGTAAGCTCGATGTATGCTTTCAGATTATCCCAGTTTCCGGAAGAATCCTTAGCACCAACGATGTTATCAATCTCTGCCAGCTTTGCTACAGTCTCAGGAGCGATGGAGCAGCCTGTTCTTGCAGGAATGTTGTAAAGAACAATCGGGATCTTAACTGCCTCAGCAACTGTCTTGTAGTGCTCATATAACTCGTCCTGGGAAACAGCTGCAAAGTATGGTGTGATAACAGAAAGGATATCAGCACCAAGAGCCTCAGCACGTTTACTCATCTCAACGGTCTCTTTTGTTGTGATGCATCCTGTTCCTGCATAAACCGGAACACGGCCTTTGATCTGGTCAACAGCAGCCTTCAGGATTTCTTCTTTTTCCTGAGTATTTAATGCATAACACTCACCATTTGTACCATAACAGAAAATACCATGAACACCACCCGCGATCTGACGCTCGATCTGGTTGCGGAACTCTGCCTCGTTGAAGCTCTCATCCTCATTCATTGGTGTAATAATTGGCGGGATGATTCCCTTGATCATATCATGTCTGCTCATTATGCTTCTACCTCTTTCTCTTTCTTTGCATTTGCCATACGGATTGCATAATCCATTGCGTTTACAAGACTCAGTTCATTTGCACTTCCGTCACCGGCATGACCCTCGCCAGTACCATGGTCAACGGACGCTCTGATGATCGGCAGTCCAAGAGTAACGTTTACACCTGCTACTGCATCCCATTTCTTAAGCTCTTTATTATATACGAAACCTTTTACTTTCAGCGGAATATGTCCCTGGTCGTGATACATTACAACTACGATGTCATACCAGCCGCCAAGTGCTTTACTAAATACCGTATCTGGCGGAGTTGGTGCTTTTTCCGGAATGTTGATTCCTTCTGCAAGTGCCTCATCAATGGCCGGCTGAATTTCTTCAATTTCTTCTCTTCCGAACATACCGTTTTCACCGCAGTGTGGATTCAGGCCTGCAACACCGATCTTCGGCTCCTTGATACCAAGCGCCTTACAACCTTCATTTGCAATACGGATAACATCGAGGACTCTTTCCTTCTTGCAAAGGTCGCATGCCTGACGGAGGGATACGTGTGTGCTTACATGGATGACACGCAACTCATCATGTGCAAGCATCATGGAGTATTTTGCTGTATGTGTATAGTCTGCATATATTTCGGTATGTCCGGAGTAATGATGACCGGCCATATTGATGTGGTCTTTATTCAGTGCGTTGGTAACGGTGGCATCTACTTCACCGGCCATTGCCAGCTCGATAACTTTCTTTACATACTGGAAAGCAGCTTCACCGCACATGGTCATGCTTTCTTTGTATGCTGCTTCAAGAACGTCTGCAGGCATTATCTCTGCCAGTTTCTTTCTGTCTTTCTTGTACAGACGTTTGGAAAGATCTACGACATCCAGATCATAAACATCAATGATTCCTGGCTCAAATTTTGCTTCCTTTACATCATGGATCACATTGATCTTCATGCTCTCAGCACCCTTGACAGTTGGGATTGCCGCTTCCATGCACTTTGCATCTCCAACAATAAGAGGTCTGCAAACTTCATAAGTCTCTGGCTTCATTAATGCTTTTACAGAAATCTCCGGACCATTTCCAGATGGATCACCCATTGTAATTCCAAGTATTGGTTTCATATATGCCTCCTTATTTTACAACTTTCAGATAAATGTTTCTGATGTCATCAAGACTAAGCTCTTTCATGTTGTTTACCAGAAGTCTCTGCTGCTGGCTTCCTGCTGTAACAAGGAAATCAAGATCATCCATTGTTACACCGTACTGTGTCAGGTCAGTTGGGATATTTGTTACTTTTACGATGTCTGCGATCTGGGAAATAATGTAGTCTGCTTTTTCCTCAACGGATTTCTCTGCATATGTAGGATATACAGCGTCACAAAGTGCTGCAAGACGATACTGGCAGGCATCTTTATTGAATTCCATTACGTGAGCAAACAGGATTGCGTTGGAAACACCGTGTGCAATATGGAATTTGCCGCCCAGAGGATAGGACAGAGCGTGAACTGCTGTTGTACCACTTCCTGTGATAGCGATTCCGCCATAGTATGCACCAAGAAGCATATTGTTCTTTGCTTCCATGTTGTCCGGATTATTGTATGCTTCACGAATGTTTCTGAAAATCAGTTTTGCACCCTCTACTGCATATGGGTCACTGAATGGAGTTGCTTTCTTGGAAGTGTAGCACTCAACTACGTGAGCAAGGGCGTCAACACCGGTAGCTGCTACGATTGATTTCGGAAGCTTTGCGATCATCTGTGCATCCAGAATTACATAATCCGGAATCATGTTGTCATTTACGATACCTTTTTTGGATTTTTCCTCAGGTACTGCTACGATTGCGTTGCAGGTAGCCTCAGATCCGGTTCCGCAGGTAGTAGGAATCATAACAGTTTTCACTTTTTTCTCAGCAAGTGCAGGATCATTCATAAGATCCCTGATTGTATAGGAAGCACCTTTGAGAACACTTGCAAGCTTTGCAGCATCCATAACAGAACCGCCGCCAAGTCCGATGATCAGATCGCATTCCTGTCCCTGCACCATATCTACAACTGCCTCTACCTGTCCGTATGTAGGCTCTGGTTTGCAATCCGTAAATACATGATACTGAACACCAGCCTCATCTAACCGTGCAGTCAGGATTCCAAGAAGTCCTGTTGCTTTGATACCTTCATCAGAAAACACAACCACTTTCTGTGATTTTTCTTTTTTGATAACTTCCTTAACCTTTTCGATACTTCCTACACCACCAAAGGCACAGGATGGAATTTTCACCTGATAGCTCATTTCATTTTCCTCCTCGTTCTTTTATCTCTTTAGAAAAAAATCTGACGATATGCTGTTCTTCCACCTTTTACAGTCATAAGAGGAACAAACAACTTGTTGCCGGAAATACTGTTTCCATAATTATCGGTAAAGGTTTTATCCTTCACATCTCTGATATCCAGGATTGCCACATCTGCCGGTGCACCTTCACGGATCACACCTGCTTTCGCTTCAATGCCAAGAGCTTTTGCAGGAGTATAGGTTACACTCTGTAAAATTTTCTCTGTTGGCATTCCTGCTGCACTGTTTACTGACATTGCATACAGAAGGGAGAATCCGGGACGGGTATACTCGCTGACACGAACCAGGTCGGAACTGATGATATCCGGATAGAAGCTCTGTGAAAATGCATTCTGAAGATTTGGATAGGACCAGTGAACACGGCCATGGCAGTCATCCATGTAAACGCCACGCTTCTTAGCATCCCATACACAATCCTTGATCTTTCCGTTTTCATCGAAAATGGTTTCTGCCTTTGTCTGGAATACGTGGGCGATCACATCGTCCTTACGCATGGTTCCAAACAGCTCTTTTACGGTTACATTTTCCGGAAGGTCATCATAATGGATGGCAACCGGGCAATGATAGCCTTTTGCTTTCAGGTGCTCGCTCATCTCGATGCCTGCGTGTAAAGGACTCATTCCATGGTCGCCCAGGGTTCCCTTACACATACGAACCTTCAATCCACGAAGCACCTGAGGATATTTCTCAAACAATCTGTCGATCAGATCCTCTCTGAAATCTGCAGGATCGTGATTCTCTTCGTGTTTGCATAAGCTCTTATTTCCAAAAGTAGAAACATTCAGATAAGAATAAACAGTAGATTCATATCTTACAATATTGGACATATAAAACTGTTCAAAGTTTGATGCTCCGCAGGTTCCGCCGTCGCAGGCTGTTGTAATACCATTTGGGATGCATACGGTATCTGCATTGGCTCCGATGATCGTTCCATATAAATTCAGGTGTGCATGTTCATCAATGATACCCGGAACTACATAATTGCCTTCTGCATCTACTTCGTTGTTACTCTGGGTATCTTCATCCAGGGCAACAAATACGCCCTGGTGAATACCGATGTCTTTCTTTTCAAACTTCGCATTGACAGAATCGAATACCTGTCCATTGCGAATGATCATGTCTATCTTTTTCATATTTTAGCCTTTCATCAGGTTCGGCAGGAATGTTGAGAATGCCGGAACATAAGAAACCAAAAATACGGTTGCAAACAGGATAATTACAAATGGGAATACATTCTTTGCAAGTGTTACTACATCCTGCTTGGTTGCCGGAATTGCTGCAAACAGACAGTTTCCAAAAGGTGGTGTTGCCTGTCCTACTGCAAGGTTAAATACGATGATACATCCTAAATGAACCGGGTCAATTCCAAAGGACATTGCGATTGGATAAACAAGAGGCGCAACGATAAGAATGATAGCTCCGGAGTCCATCAGCATACCAAGAATGATAAGAAGTACATTCAGGAATAACAGGAATGCAATCTTACTGTGGATCATGGATGTCATCAGTGATGTAAACAGTGCCGGTACATTGTAAACAGTAAGTACATAGCCGAACAGTGTAGCAGCCATGATCAGAAGAAGAATGTTTGCAGTACCTTTTACGCTGTCGATTACGATCTGCTTGATACGCTCAACAGTCATCTCCTTGTATACGAAGATAGAAACGATCAGGCCGTATATAACTGCAACTGCTGCGGATTCTGTTGGTGTAAAGATACCTGTGTAAATACCGCCAAGAATGATAACTGGCATCAGGATTGCCCAGATTGCTTCTTTTAAGCTCTTACCAACGTTTGCCCAGGAAAAGTCATTTGATTTCGGAATGTCATGCTTGCGTGCATAGAGATATGCGTAGATGCACATAAACACACCAGCCATGATTCCAGGGATAACACCAGACATCAGAAGTTTGGATACGGAGGTTCCGGTTGTGGAACCATATACAACGAATACGATACTTGGCGGAATAACGATTCCAAGAGTACCACCAGCTACTGGAAGAGCAGCTGCATATCCTTTCGGATAGTTTTCTTTAACCAGCTCCGGATAAAGCATAGCTCCGATTGCTGCTGTTGTTGCGATGGAAGATCCGGAAAGTGCTGCGAACAGCATACATACCAGAAGAACTACGATGGAAAGACCGCCACGAAGATGTCCCACACAAGCTTTTGCGAACATGATCATTCGGCTTGAAATACCACCATGCTGCATAATTGCCCCTGCCAGCATGAAGAAAAAAATTGCAAGAAGTGTATATTTGGCACCGCCGTTATACATCTTAGATGTGATCTGCATCAGTGGAAGTCCGTCGATCATACAAATGGATGCAGCACTTGCAAGAAGTAAGGACCATGCAAACGGAACTCCCAAGATTAAAGTCACTACAAATACGATTAATAAAACAAGTATGGGATTCATTATTCCGCCTCCTCTTCTACTCCCGTCTGGATTGCTGCCAGATGTTTAAATAAAACCACTACGTGATCAAATAACATTAAAATGGAACCGATAATTAACAGGCTGTATAGCTGCAGGTATGTGATAGGAAGTGTTGCTACCTGCTGATTGTACTGTGCTGTGTGCTGAACCAATGCGATAGAACCAAGTAACAGACATACCAAAGCAATGATGCTGCAGATATCGGAAATCAGTTTAAATGCATTCTTTTTTCTCACATCTTTAAATCTGCACACATCAATACGAATTTCTGAATCAGACTTTACTGCAATGTTTCCGCCGATAAGGATCAGCAGCATAAACAATGCAAGACTTAAATTTTCGCAATATGCAAGGCCACTCTTAAATATGTAACGCATGATTACGTTTACGAAGTTCACAACGGTCACTGCGATAACAGCAATCATCAGGACCCATTTCTCAACGATGTAGACTTTATTACTGATGTTTTCCAGGGTCTTTGCTATTTTATCCATTCTCACATCTCCTCTTTATAGCTTTTAGAAATAAGCAGTGCCCTGTATCAGTTTTACCTGAATACAGGGCACAGACAATTTATTTTGCGTAACTCTGTATTTCAGCAACCGTGTCTGCATAATCCGGGAACTGGTCATATACAGATTTTGTAGCCTCCTTCAGCTCATCTTTGTCAAGTTCGATTAATGTCATGCCCTTGTCATTGATCAGAGTTTCTTTTGCTGTTTCATTGTCGTTCTCGCAAGCTGCTCTTTCAACTTCTGTTGCATAAGCTGCTGCTTCGTCAACCCAGCCTTTCTGTTCGTCGGTAAGTCCGTCATAGGTAGATGGGGAAACCAGGAATGCTGCTACCTGGAATACGTGCTCTGTCTCGATCAGATATTTGTTTACTTCAAAAATATTGCTTTGAAGGATGTTTACGTATGGGTTTTCCTGTCCATCAACTGTGTTCTGCTGCAATGCTGTGTAGAGCTCGCTGAAGCTGATTGCTGTAGGGCTTGCTCCAAGTGCATCGAAGATTGCCATCTGAATATCGGAGCTCTGTGTACGGATCTTCAGGCCTTTGAAATCGTCTACGCCATTGATTTCTTTGCTTGCGGTTGTGTTTCTGAATCCCATTACCCACCAGCCTTCTACTTTCAGTGCGCTGCCCTGAAGGGAATCTGCAAATTTCTGTCCAACCTCCCCATCAAGTACTTCGTAAGCCATATCATAATCATCAATAAGGTAAGGCATATCAAATACATTTAACTCTGGTGCAAAGTTTGCTAATGTTGTGGTAACGATTGGTGCTACATCAACGGTTCCCATCTGAATTCCTTCCGCAACCTCTGAAAGAGAACCAAGTGTACCATTACGATAAAGTTCAACGTCCATTGTTCCACCGGAAAACTCCTGTAATTTCTCCTGGAATGCAACTGCACCCTGATCGAAAATACTTCCCTCTGCATCAGCGTGTGCAAGCTTCAGTGTAACGTCTGCTGCGTATACAGATGTTGTGCTTCCGACTACTCCACAAGTCAGAGCTGCTGCAACTAATAATGTAACGATTTTTTTTGCTTTCATAATTTTCCTCCTTAAAATATCTCTCTTTGGTATTTTAGTTTCAATTTTAAACGTTTATTTGTGTTCTGTTCTTTGATGGTCTTATAATACCACCTACTGCACCCCTTTTTCAAGCCATGTGTTTCATTTTATTTGTTTTAATATGAAACATTTATGATTTTACGTCAATTTTAGAGTTTTTCAATTCTCTCATGTTTTATTTTGAACCGATTAGATGGTGTTTTTATCAAAAAAGATTCCATTCTGAAACATTTTACCCTGCAAAGTCTCCCTTTTAACTTATCTCTGCAATCCTTATGTCTGTCGTTCCGGCTGCTTCTGCTCAAATCCGGCCGCTGCCTGTCCATTATCCGCAGCACAAAACAGCAGGGGGCTGTGATCCTTGTTACGAATCACAGCCTCCCGCTGTTAGTTTTACATTTATTATTTAGACCTCAATCGAAAACACATTAGAAGGATTTTCTACCAGCATTTTGTGAATTTTCTCTTCTGAAACACTCATCTTTCTTAGCAATGGAACAAACCGTGTGAGAAGATACTCCAGGCCATTGGCTCTTCCAACCGATTCTCTGTAGGAAGCAAGTCCTTCCACTCTTCCGGCATCCATGCCAAGAACGATCTGGTTCTCATACCCCCGATCCAGCAGCCAGCAGATATTTTCCGCAATCTCTGTATCCGGACGGTAAGCCGCTTTATTCGGCTCATCGAAGCAGATGGTTGCTCCTCTGTCCAGAATAGAGCTGTAATAATATCTATCTGGGTTTCTCTGCATATGGCAGAGAACGGTTTTCTCCGATTTTCCCCCATTTTTCTCGATCTCATCCAGGATCTCCGGTCCCATAGTTCCGAAGTCTGTATGCATGGAAATTGGGCATCCTGTTTCTTTTTGTGTAATAGCAGCAACCGCAAGAGCTTTCTGTTCCAGCTTCGTAATAATGCGATAACTTGTACCAGCTTTGATAACGCCCGCTTTCGCAATCGTTCTCTCCACATAAGGACCATTGTAGCTGTTCAGGTCCATTCCCTCTGTAACTTCTGCTATCATATATTTTGCAACAATATTTGTGTCAACAGTTGCAAGGAAGGAAGTATTCGGGCAGTAATTGCTGCCTTTCTGGAAGCCGGTCGTCATTACAATATTTCCTTTTCCCTCGTATGCCTTTGCAACTTCCAGCATTTTAGAAACATTTCTTCCGCAGCCGATAGGATCCATGCAAACCATGGTTCTTCCACCTGCATCCAGGAAACGTCCAAATTCTTTTTTTGCAGCCTCTACATCATCCATAAGAAAAGCTGGGTCCAGCTTAATCTCTGGACCCCCGCTTCTAATCAGATGATCATGGGCATCTGTAGCACCAATCTGGTCTGCAGGTATATCTCCAAGAACAGTTCTGATTATCTTCATGTTTTTTTACACTCCATATAAGAGATTTGGCAGCCAGGTTGAAATAAACGGTACATATGTCATCAACATCAACATTGCGAAAATCAATATGTAGAATACAACACTGTCTTTCAAAAACTCCTCCGCCGGACACTTTGTAACACCGCAGGTGACAAACATCAGGTTGCCCATTGGCGGTGTCAGAGAACCAAGCGCCATATTGAAAATAAATACCATTCCAAAATGTACGGGATCAATTCCAAAAGCTGTTGCAACCGGTACAAGCATTGGAGCGAGTACAATTTGAGCAGCCGTTGCCTCAATAAACATACCAACAATAAGAAGGAAAATGTTTACAGCAAGCAGGAAGATGTATTTATTCTTGCATACACTGATCAATACGGTTGTCATTGTCTGTGGAACGTTCTCCCAGGTAAGGATCCATGAGAAGCAGGATGCAGCACCAACGATAAGCATGATAGATGCTGTAGAACAAACTGTTTCACGGATACAGGTTAAAACGTTATCCCAGCGGATTTCTCTGTAAACAATACCAAGAATTACTGCATAAGCGATTGCGACTGCACCAGCCTCGGTAGGAGTACAGATACCCAGACGGATACTTCCGATGATGATGATCGGAAGGCACAGAGGAAGGATTGCAGGCTTAAATGCTTTCCAAAGTTCTCCGCCAGATGCCCTCTTCTCGCTAAGGCGCGGAATGCCACGTTTCTTGGAATATTTTGATACAATTATCATCATCGTCACGCAAAGGATGACAGCAGGAACAATACCTGCCACAAACAGGCGGCCGATAGAAGTTCCGGTTACACTTCCGTAAATAATCGCTGCGATTCCCGGCGGGATCAAAGGTGTGATCATTGAAGAAAATGCGGTGATAGCGGATGCATACCCGTTTGGATATCCGGCTTTTCTCATATCCGGTACAAGCAGCTTCGCTTCCATTGCCGCATCTGCCAGAGAAGAACCGGACATACCACCCATAAGGGTACTCAAAACAATATTTACCTGTCCAAGGCCACCATACATATGGCCAGTCAAAACCTTACAGAATTTCAGCATTCTGTCAGTGATACCACAGTAATTCATCAGTGCACCAGCTGTAACAAAGAAGGGGATCGCCAGCATGGGTACAGACTGCATTCCACTGATCACGCGCTGCATTGCCAGCATTCCATCAAGTCCGGCGGAGGGGTTCAATACAAAGTATGTAACACAGGCTCCCAGAACAGATGCAAAGACCGGCACATTAAGAAAAAGTAAAACCAGCATGATAATTGCTGCTATAGCGATAGGGCTCATTCTTCTTCTCCTTTCAAAAGTGCTTTCTGGTCATCTCCTGGGTTTCCAAGACCTTTCAGATGACGATATGTATATACAATATACTGAATTGCCATCAGGATCATCCCAATCGGTGCCGCTACATCAATAAATGCATAATTAATCTTGAAATATGGTGTTACTTTCTTTGTTACAGAGGACATCAGCTGATATCCTCCATAGCAATAATAAATCAACACAATCACAGTTACTACTACGTCAAAAATCTCAAGCGCTCTTGCAGCTTTTCCTTTTAACCGGTTCATTACCAGGTCAATGCTTACCTGGTTTCCGTAACGGAATGCCACGCTTCCGCCGAAGAAAATCGCATATATAAAAAGCAGAAGCTGCATTTCCTCCAGCCATGCAATCGGCTGATTCATTATCTTTCTCATGATTACTCCGGCAAGGGTAATAACTACGATTGCACAGAGACTTAATCCGGAAATAATAACATCAAGATTGCAAACAAATTTCTTTAAATTCTTCATGTTACCTCCTCCAGGGACTATCTGTCATATTACTTATTCAGCAATAATCTCCTGAATCTTGTCATACAGACCTTCGCTCCAGGTTCCGTCTGCTTCATAGTCCTCATACAGTTTCATGCAGGCATTTTTGAACTCTTCATATGTAGCATCGTCAAGCTCTACAACTGTACATCCGGCATCTTCCAGAGCAGCTACCATTTCCTCGCTCTGTTTCTGATAGAGGTCGTTGTTGTACTCAGCAGCTTCTTTACCGCAATCAATGATTGCTGTCTGATATTCTTCCGGAAGGCTATCCCAGAAATCTTTACCCATGATGAAGTTGGAGAATGTCATCTGATGGTTTGTCATAGTAACGTTCTTGCAGACTTCCTGGAATGCATTGTTGTAAAGAGTTGTCAGAGGATTCTCTACACCATCAACTACGCCCTGGCTAAGAGATGTGTAAACATCGGATAATGCCATTGGAGTTGCTGCGCTTCCAAGAAGGTCAAACATCTTAATGGAAATATCATTATTAGGAACACGAATCTTCAGTCCCTTAAGATCATCCAGAGATTTTATCTCAGATTTTGTCATAAGCTGACGCTCGCCATAGATCCAGTTTGTAGAAACAATCTCAAGACCTTCATCTTCCAACTGTTTTGCTTCATCAGCCCACCAGTCACTTGCTGTGATTTTGTACATGGAATCCCAGTCAGAGAAAAGGAACGGTCCCATAACAACGCCGAAATCCGGTACATAGTCCATCAGGTAAGAGCCATCAGCGATAGTACATACGCCCTGTCCGGCAAGTGCCATCTCGATCAGATCTGCTTTTGCACCTAACTGGCTGTTTGGATATACCTCAATCTTGACAGCTCCATCTGTGGCTTCATCTACTAACTCAGCCCATTTGTCGCAGCCTTCGTCAATCGGATCACCGTCTGTCTGCTCTGTACAGAGTTTAATCGTGTACTCTGGATCAGCATGAACTGCTGTTGTTCCTCCAACAATACCACATACCATTGCGGTTGCTACTAATAATGCGCTCACTTTCTTTGCTTTCATAATTTTCCTCCTTTAATTTTCCCTCTTTTAGTTTTAGTGTTTCGTTTTGAAACACCGTTATGAGTTCCGCTATTTAATAATGCAATATTACCATGTTACGCCATTTGATTTCAAGGCGGTTTTTCGTTTTATTTTGTTTAAATATGATACATATAACTTTTTTTATTGTTTTTTAAAAAATACTGTTCTATTTTGAATCTGTGTGTTATCATATAAGTAATCCAAATGAGTCCATTATGAAACAACGTTACAGACAGGATTGTTTCAACGGAGGTGTGCGTATGAAGACAAAGATTTTAACAATAGCTCCTTATCAGGGCATGAAAGAAATAATAAACGATATCGCTTCTGGCCGTGATGATATCGAAATGACTACTCGAATCGGAGATCTGGCTACAGGCCTTGAAATTGTACAATCCTATGATTTGGACGATTTCGATATTATCATTTCCCGTGGCGGTACTGCGAAGATGATTTCTGCCAATGTTACCATCCCGGTAGTCGAAGTTGAGATTTCCGTATATGATATTCTCCGTGCCATCAAGCTTGCGGAAAATTATTCCAACCGTTTTGCCATTATCGGCTATCCGGCCATTACAAATTGTGCGAAAATGCTGTGCAATCTTCTTCAATATGATATTGAGATTATTGTTCTGGATGAAAATACGGAGCCTTACCAACAGATGGAGCATCTGAAGGAGCAAGGCTATGAAATGGTTTTGTGTGATATGGTCGGTACTTCTATTGCCCGTGAACTGGGGATGAACTTTATTCTTATTACATCCGGAAGAGAAAGTATTGAAGCCGCTCTCGATCAGGCAGTACGTTTTTCCAAAATATTTTCCATTACCAGACAGCAGTCTCAGGTTCTGAAAGCTGCGGTTATCCAGAGCCGTGAAGCATTGTTTATTTATACCAAGGATGGTCAGCCGTATTTTTCCAGTATGGAAAGAAGCCCCGCCACTGCTGCTTTCTTTAATCAGGTGGAGCAGAATCTTACTTCCTTTCTTTCCGATTCCCGCTTCCGGCTGGAAAACCAGGTAGACAGTTTTGTTTACACCATGTATTCCAGACACGTTACTATCAATGGCATTGCTTATGTATATATTTACCTTCTGATGCAGGATGCACCGCTGCTGGTCGATGACATTGGCGTTTCTCATTATGACGTGAAGACGAACTCCATTAATGAGGTTTCTGATTACTATGGCAGTGCCAATCTTATCGGCAGCACAAGAATCACCATGGAGCAATATGCCGCCACCCTGGCACCGGTTATGATCCTGGGTGAAATCGGAACCGGCAAGACAAAGGCAGCTTCCTTTTTGTACTCTCACAGTGAATACCGGAAGAGTCCTTATGTAATTATCGACTGTGCTAATACCAATCAGAAAAAATGGAATTATCTCATTGATAATGTAAATTCACCTTTTAATGACCTTAACACCACGATTTTTATTCAAAATCTTCAGGCGCTGGAAATTTCTCTGGCGCAGAAGTTTCTCAGTTACTTGAACCAGGGTGAGATGTGCCGTCGGAACCGTTTTATTTTTTCCTATACTCTTGGCAGTGACAAGCAGGAAACGGACACCGTCTGCCAGACTTTTATGAATGAGCTGTCCTGCCTGGTTCTTCGTATCCCGCCTCTTCGGGAGCGTGTGCAGGACATTCCCAATATTACTACCTTGTACATCAGTCAGGCAAACATTGAATTCGGGAAGCAGGTTGTAGGGCTGGAATCGGAGGCTATGGAGCTAATGCAGCAGTTTGGCTGGCCTCAGAATCTGGCACAGTTTAAGCGTGTCATTCGTCAGCTGATCATTTCCACCAATGATTACTATATCAAAACTGATGCTGTGCGCCAGGCCCTCTCCCAGGAAAGCCCCAGTTCCCAGCATACCTTCCAGCTTCAGCCAGGCTATGAAATCCTGAACCTGAACCAGAACCTGGACAGTATTAACTATGACGTCTCCCGGATCGTCCTGGAGCAGGAACACATGAACAAAACCAAAACTGCTGAAAGACTCGGCATCAGCAGGTCTACGCTTTGGAGGATTTTGCAGAAATAATCTTGGTAAAATCACGACCACCGGCTTAGCCGGTGGTTTGCTTTGACCCTATAAGGGTCTGTTACCTGCACTGGAGTCTAAAGACTCATCGAAATAGATTCGCCAATCGCAACATCATTTACTTACCAAGCCCTTTCGGGCTTATTTTATTTGTTACGGTTTACCGGCCAATGGTATTTAGGTAAACAAGAACAGCACTTGATTAAATTTTATGCCAAATGATATTGTTTGTTCCAAATGATGCCTAAGACTTGATTAGTGATTAAGAAAATTTGCGTGCTCCACGACGA
>Ga0129308_1002255_pt1 | contig 16911 bp, 11 predicted proteins | sample L827metagenome_FD_94440 | JGI IMG/M metagenome (GOLD analysis project Ga0129308, IMG submission 94440) | Ring-tailed lemur group fecal microbial communities from Wisconsin, USA - L827 metagenome | ecosystem: Host-associated > Mammals > Digestive system > Large intestine > Fecal | place: USA...
TACTGGCATATTTTAAAACATAGAATAAAGGATTTTTTACGGCAAAGCTTGTCTTTAGATGATTCTATTCATTATGCCTTTTTATCTCCTTAATGTTCTATTTACAAGTAGAATAACTATATTCTTTCTGGGGAAGAACACACCGAAACTGTGCCTGTTTCAAAGAAAGGCAAGACGGAAACTGTTGAGGTAATATGGGATTTCCCCCGTGAGGACGGCTGGACTTCTGCCTACTGTGGCGAGTCATATCATGGTCTTACGCTTGATCCTTCGTGGAGTGCAATCCAGGGCAGTACAGTGGACACTATTACAGACACTGGTATCATGCGTGACGAATATGGCGATTACTGCTGTGCTATGGGTGTATGGTACGGCTACTGCGGAGACAGATTTCTTGTGGAAAACGATGCAGGACAGCAGTTTACCGTGAAAATATGCGACAGCAAAGGCTATGCTGATGATGGCGAGGGGCGCTATCATTGGTTTGGCGGTGAGGGCAACGGCAAGTGCATTATAGAGTTTATCTATGATGATTACAACTTGCCGTCCTGCGTAGCTTTCAGCGGAAGTTGGGGTTACTACAACTGGAACGGGCTTGACCTGAGTTCCAATATAAAAAGTATCAAAAAAATCAACTACGGAGATCCCGTAGAGTATTAAATGGAGGTTATCAAAATGAATGTAAAGAAGATTATCAAGGGAATGCTCGGTCTTGGTGTTGTGGGTGGTATTGCCTATGCAGCATATAAGCTCGGAGAGTGTAACGGCGAAGTCAATGCAAAGTTCCGTGAAAAATATGGTGTGGACTACGATGAGGACGAGTTCACGTTCGATGAGCTAGATGATGGGTGTGTTGCCCCATTCAGAGGAGATAGCAAGTGAGTGTGCTTGTTATTGCCGAAAAGCCCTCTGTCGGCAGAGCAATCAGCCCTGTTGTTGGTGCAGGTAAAACCAACAAGGGATATATCGAGGGCGGCGGTTACATCGTTGCCAAGCTGAAAGCAAAGATCGAGCCGATTGACAAGCTAATCAAAATGCTGAAACAGCGTACAAAATACTCGGCTACATACAAAGAGTATCAGGAACGTTCGGTATTAACACAGAGCCATTTCCGCAAGAAGAACGCCGCCGCTATCGACGCTTATGAAGAAGCCGACAAGTACATCACCGAGCATATCAAGGCTTATTACATAAAGTGCAAGCCGCCTAAACAAAGCGATTTGCAGGCAAAGTCCGATAAGCTGAAAGAGAAATACAATGCTCTTGTTCCCGAACACAAGACTTTCCTTAAACGCAAGGCGGCGGCATCACAGTACACACGACAAGTGCGAAATTATCTCGAAAGCAAGAGACAGCAGGAGCGTAACAGACTATATCAGGAGAGAAAACGCTCTCAGCAGAAAAAGAAAGATTATCTTGAATAACGAAAGGAAGATTTTATGAGTAAGATCGGATATATCCGTGTTTCTACGGAGCATCAAGAAACAGCGAGACAGCAGGAGATTATGTGCGGTTATCAGGTTGACCGCATCTTCTCCGAAAAGCTCTCAGGAGCAAACAAAGACCGTACTCAGCTCAAGGCTATGCTTGACTATGTGCGTGAGGGCGATACGCTCTATGTTGAGAGTATCAGACGTATGGGACGCTCCACACGGGATTTTCTGAATATCATTGACCCCCTTACTGACAAGGGAGTAGTTCTCATCAGTCACAAGGAGAAGATCTACACCGACAGTCCGTCTTGCGGTTTACTACTTTTCTGACAATTTTTTATCTCGGAATCTATTGGACATTTTGCAATAGAGCCGAGTATAAAAAGTTTTTTAGAGATGCTTATAATTAAAAAGCAACAGATTCTGCAAATTTACAGGATCTGTCTTTTTTATGTATGCTGTTTTACATATTTTTAACCTACATTTATCCTATTTGAGATAGAAAAAGATCTTGAAACAGGCTATAATAAACTTGTGCAAAGGAGAATTTTAGCACGAAAGATTTTTAGAAAAGAGGAAAGAAGTATGATAAACATGAATAAGAGAATAGTATCTGCTTTGGTATTTTGCAGTGTGATTGCCTCATTTACAGGATGTTCCGAAGCGAACGGAGTAAGCAATGAAAGCTCCTCGGTGAGCAGTTCTGCTCCCAACAGCAACGCAGCCAGCAATGAGGTATCAGAAAGCGGAACGGAGTTGGTTGAAACAGAAACAAAAGCCATTTCAACAGGCACGAAAACACCTAAGTATGTATTTCTCTTCATTGGCGATGGAATGAGTTATCCTCAGTATCAGGCAGCATCAGACTATCTGGGAGTCTTGGCTGATGCTGATTATATGAATGCTGAGCCAAGCATCGACTATGAGGAAAGAGCAGGGGCGGTGCTTGATGGCCCGGAAAGACTTAATTTTATGAATTTTGAGACTGTCGGCTCTGCCATAACATATGATTCGTGCAGCTTTGCACCTGATTCTGCTTCTACCGCTACCTCAATTTCCACAGGTCACAAAACCTACTCAGGAATGATCAATGTTGATGAGACGGGTACGGAGAAGTTTGAAACAATTGCCGAAAAGCTTCATGAGCAGAAGAATATGAAAATTGGAGTTATTTCTTCTGTAAACCTCAATCATGCTACTCCCGCAGCGTTTTACGCACATCAGGCAAGTAGAAATAACTATTACGAAATTGGCTTGGAGCTTGTGGATTCAGGATTTGAGTATTTTGCAGGCGGTGGCTTGAAGAAGATCGAAGGTTCTGACGGAGATCAGAAAAATCTTTACACCATTGCTGAAGAAGCAGGTTATAAGGTTACTTATACGCAGGATGATGCAGAAAAAATCACTGCTGCTGATGATAAGGTGATTCTCATTGACGAACATCTTGCCGATTCTGATGCAATGGATTACGAGCTTGATCGTCAGGACAGCGACTGGGCGCTTGCAAATTATGTTTCTAAGGGAATTGAAGTTCTCGACAACGACAACGGATTCTTTATGATGTGCGAGGGTGGAAAAATTGACTGGGCGTGTCATGCAAATGATGCGGGTTCTACTGTAAGTGATGTGCTGGCTTTTTCAGATGCAGTTCAGGTAGCTGTTGATTTTGCAGCAGAGCATCCCGACGAAACACTGATCCTTGTAACGGGCGACCATGAAACAGGTGGTTTGACCATCGGATTTGCCGGAACGGATTATGATACATATCTGACGAATCTCAGCAGTCAGAAGATCTCCTTCACCCAGTTTGATGAGCAGTACATTGCTAAATATAAGGAAGAAAAAACTTCGTTTGAAGATGCTATGAAAGACGTTGAGGAACTTTTCGGACTGAAAATGTCAGGCGATGAGGGCGATAAACTGGTTCTCACCGAATATGAGACCGAAAGATTGAGATCTGCATATGAGCTTGCAATGACAGAGTATGATCCAGAAGCATATACGCAGGAGCAGTATGTTCTCTATGGCACATACAATCCGTTCAGTGTGACGATCACCCATATTCTCAACAACAAATCGGGTATAGATTTCACCAGCTACTCTCATACCGGACTTCCCGTAGGGGTTTTTGCAGAAGGTGTCGGAGCTGCTGACTTTGACGGATATTATGACAACACGGAAATTTACAGCAAGATGGCTGCGATTCTTGGCGTGGAGTAAGAAATTATATTGAAAATTCAATAAAAAATATGGGGAGCAGCAAGATCATGCTCCCTGTTTTTATGCAGGAGGGAATATGCAAATAAAAGGTTTAAAATTTTCAGCAAAAGATCATGCGCCTGTTCTATTTTCGCTTTTTCTTTTTATTGTACTGCTGTTGATCCCCACAGGTTACGAGGGAGCTTTGGTGTACCAGAATGCCGACAGAGTTCGTGCAGAGGTGCTTTCCACGGATGAAAGCGATATTGTAGATACAGGATTGATACGTACAGGTGAACAGCGGTGTGAGGTGAAAATTCTTGGCGGACAGTTTAAGGGTGAGATCGTTACTGCGATCAATCGGCTTAACGGTTCAATGGCACAGGACAAAATTTTCTCTGAGGGTGATATAGCGTTTGTTGTTGTAAGCCATAGTGGGAATGCGATCACAACAGTCACTATGACAGACCATTTCCGTCTTGATAAAGAAGCGCTGCTTGCCGGACTTTTTCTGTTGCTTTTGGTAATTTTTGCCGGTAAAACCGGAATCAGGGCGATACTTTCCTTTGCGGATACCATATTGCTGATGTGGAAGATTCTCGTTCCATGCTTACTCAATGGATGGAATCCGGTCTGGCTGGCATTGGGACTGGTTCTGGTGATGACATTGGTTATCCTGAGTCTGATCTATGGCTTTGACAGAAGATGTATGGCGGCAGTTTCCGGTGCGATCCTTGGCATTGCGGTTACGGCTGTATTAGGCATTATTTTCACGGATATGTTTAAAATTCATGGTGCAGTTATGGAGTCGAGTGAAAGCCTGCTCTATGCAGGGTATCAGAATCTTGATCTGACAAGTATTTTTATGGCATCAATTTTTCTTGGTTCATCGGGAGCTGTCATGGATTTGTCAGTTGATATTTGTTCATCTGTTTATGAGGTCGTGCAGAAAAAGCCGGATATTGGCGCAAAGGAGGCAATACGTTCCGGTTTTGCAGTAGGACGTGCAGCGTGCGGTTCAACTACGACAACGCTGCTCCTTGCCTACTCAGGAAGCTATGTTGCACTCCTGATGGTGTTTATGGCACAGGGAACGCCGATCGAATTTATTCTGAATTATAAATACGTTGCAGCCGAGATAGTTCATACGATCGTGGGTTCCTTCGGACTTGTGACTGTTGCACCGCTGACAGCAATTACAAGTGGATTTTTACTGACGAGGAAAAAGAAACGTACAGCAGCCGGCTGATAAAGGAGAGGAGAAAAGTAATGTTTATATTGTTTTTTTTGGCTATATTGGTAGTATTGTGCTGGTTTGGTATTGAAATGACGCCCGGTCGAAAAAGAAAGAGAAAGCTTGAAGAGGAAAGACTTCAGGAAAGAATGCCGTTTTGGAAGTCCTGTGCGTCCAGAGGTTTGGATATTCTTCAAGCGGATGAAAATGAGAAAGGAATTATTGGAAAAAGGATTTTTCGGCAGGAACTTATACGCAGTATCCCTGCAATGCTTTCATGGACAGCATTTATGATATTGCCGACCGCCATGGTAATAGAAAAACCGCTGTTTTTTCTTGGCTGCATCGCTGTAATAATTCTTCTGTGTATCATGACAATGCGGTTTTATTTGTTACATCCTTTTGCGCTGCTGGAAGGAGATTTTGACCTTTACGGAGGTCTCTGTCAAGATAAGCAGACATATGAACATGAAAATATGCCTGATGAACGTCAGGTTAAAATGAATGCCGTCTGGCTGGATGTGGATGCAATTCGGTATAAAGCATTGCGGACAAGTTATTATTATTACATTGTTCAGTTTTATAATGGAAAGGAACTTCTGTTTCTCAGGACAGATGATATTGCGGCAGAATCAAGAATAGGAGGTAACTCGAATAATTAATGAGATTGACTTTAATTATATTTTACATATGTTTTACTGCAATGTGATAGCAGGATATTCATACGAAATGGTATAATAATCGTGAAAAAAATTAAAAGGAGAAGAAAATTATGAATTCAAAACACGCCAAACCTCAGCCTTTATCGGAGGTACGGAAATGAAAAAGAAATCAAAAACAAATCGAATATCTGGGCTGTTTGCTACTATCGCCCTTTGCAATGCGATAGCAGCAGTGTGTATGTTGGATCCGTTCAATGCGAGCGGAGTTGAAATTTCCAACGATTATCTTTCTCTGAAAGTGCAGGACGATGCCGACGAGCCAGTTTACGGCGGATTTATGCTGATGAAAAACGGAGATGAAACTTCGGATACGCTTACATATTCCCAGTTCTATTCGTCATTTGCTGCCGTGAATATTAATGGCACGGTAAAACTTTTCAGCGACGGCGAAAGGGTCAGAGATACTTATGCCGACAGCGACGGAAGCGTGGTGACCGTTCAGAGTTTTGACGGCGTGGAAATAACGCAAAGGCTCTCATTTTCAACAGGTGAATCCGAAAGAGCGGACATGCTCAGGATAGAATATCTGGCTGAAAATAAAACGGATAAAGATGTGCTTGTTTCGATTCGTCTTATCATTGATCCCACGATTTCAGATTCTGAAAGTGACCCGATAACAGTAAACGGAAACGCTCTTGAAAATGAAACTGCATTGAGCGGTAAAAATGTTCCGAAAACGTGGTGTATAAAGGACGCACAGGACAATATTACCGCGTATGGAATTACATACGATGAAAGCTCTTCGCCTGATATTTTCCAGTCGGCAAACTGGAATAATCTGTATAACAGCCATTTTGCATATACTGCGGACAGCAGTTTGCAGATATCTGATAATGCGGCTGCCTTAACATGGAGCAACAGAAAAATTGCCGTCGGTGAAAATTTCCGTTGCAGTACAAAATACGGACTTTACAGCAATGATGGGGATTCAGATAGCAGTTCATCGGGAACGGGAAAAAATAAAAATGCAGATTCTCCGAAAACGGGTGATAATATTGGGGCTGTATTTGCGGCGCTTGCAGTATGTTCATCAGCGGCGGCTGTATTAAGCAGAAAAAGGAGAGATCATGAAGATGAGTAATTTCAAGCGTGTTGCATCAAAATCACTTGCGTCAGTAATTGCGGCAGTTTCGGTTCTGACCTTTCAGCCGTTCAGCATAATCATTGAAGCTTGTGCAGAATCGGATACAGAGTACGCCTTTGACAGCGGTTCATTTGCTTTTCATGCCGGAAAAGGCGGATTGCTCCTGAACGAGAAAAGCATCTCTGTCAATGGAAGTATATATTCCTCCGGCGATTTCAGCTATACAGGTAATCAGGAGAATTTTTACATATGCGGAAATCTTCTTACGGGTAGCGATGGTGTTGAGTGCGAAATGCCCGATTATACAAAGGCGTTGAACGAAAATGCGGAATATGATCTCACCTTCGACGGAAACAGGGATATAAACAGCTCCGTGATAGATCTTTCATCAGATTCCTTTTATGCCGGCGGCAGTGTTGACATTCTGCATAGTTCCTTGATAGGAGAGGGAAATATTACTGCCAAGGAAGATATTACTATGGAGCTTTACGGTGAGCCGAATGATGATGAGCGATCGGTAATTATGTCTGAAACAGGCGATATTACGGTAAATGCGGCTGATCTTTCCTTTAACGGCGTACTGTATGCTCCCAATGGAAAGGTTGAGATAAACGCGAAGCATATCGATTTTGTCGGAGCAGTTTATGCTGAGGAGATTGAGATCAACGGCACATCTCTGCAAATGCAGTATAAGGATTTTCTGCCGGACGTTCTGTTATGCCGCGCGGCAAGCGAAGATGTTGTACGCGTTCAGCAGGGTAAGGAATTAAAGCTGGATGGCTTCTGCAATCATGATGACGCAAAGGTCACATATACAGCGTCACCTGAACAGGAGCAGAACGTTAAAATAGAAAATGCCGATACTCTGAATCCGTCGCTTGTATTTTCCGAGCCGGGAGAATATGTAATAACGCTGACGGCAGAACGCGACGGCGAGACGGTTTCCGATACCGTTAAAGTAGTTGTAACGTTCGGAGCTTTGGTAAACTACACCTCAACTTCTGATTTTGAATCGGGCGAGCTTTCAAAGCTTAACGGAGAAAACGACGAATTGAAGCTTGCAGTTGAAAATGCTGAAAGCGAACCGATTATCAAGGATTACAATGCCGGCGGTGAAAGCGGAATTTCCGTGGAGAGCCGGCAGAGCAGTTCGTCGGTCATATCCTCCGGCGATTCGTTCGATATAGGATATACGTTAAGCGGATACGGAAAAACGGATTCCGGAAACGGCAGCGATGTAATTCTTGCAATTGATAATTCCGGAAGCGTTTCATCAATGGTACCTACTATCAAGGAAACGTCTACTGCCATTCTTGAATTTATGGGGCCTAACGACCGCTTTGGAATCACCAGCCTTGACTCAATAAATACTGTCCTTACAGACAGCAAAAAAGCGCTGACCAGCGCTATTGATACATACTCATTGAGCGGAGGAAGTAATTACGGATACGGATTATCTCTCGCTATGTCAATGTTTGATGAAAAAAGCGTTGACCGCAATAAGTATATCATATTGATCGCAGACGGTGAAAATGACGCAAACGATGATGTTGTTGCAATAGATACCGCCAAGGCTGCTGCGGAGCAGGGAGTTAAGATATATTCCTTTGAAATAAATCCTTTCTCAAATGATTTTGCCAACACGCAGACCATGCAGCAGATAGCAATTGATACAAACGGTGCGTATAAGCTGTGTCCCGATGCGGAGGCAGTATCGGAATTCATGCTCAGAATGGCTGACACTATTTATAATCTTGCAGCAAGAAACGTTACCTTTACAACAACGGTAATGAATGCCGAATGGCTCGATACCTTTTCAATGGAAAATGCGCCCGATTCAGTCGTGAATAATGAGGACGGTTCAGCAACCCTGATATGGGAATTCAACACCTTTGAGATCGGCAGAATTGATGAGATAGATTTAGCACTAAAAACAGAAATGCTGAAAAACAGCGGATATGAGCAGATAACTTCAGATACTAATCTGATATACTACAATGGTGACGGAGAAGGAACTGTCGTTTATCTTGATGATATCATTCTGGAAAAAAATAATTTCGCCGACAGCGGTAACTGGAGCAGTCAGGTCTTTGACAGCAAAAAAGAAAACTGTACATGGTCGCTGGTTAAGTGGAATGCAAATTACAAGGGAAATTCAGCGATCAATGTGTATCTGAGTACGAGTAATGACGGTGTAAGCTTTAGCCGTCCAATTCAGGTTTCAAACGGTCAGGAGCTTAACCTCAGCGGCAGATATATCAGAACATTTGTTGAAATGACAGCGTCCGATGACGGTGGAACGCCAACGTTGTACGATCTTACGATTTATTCGGACAGCGATGTGAAAGCCGAAAAGCCCGATGAAGGAAATACCGTAATGATCTGCGGCGCAAAAACAGTTGAGGCAGGTCGTCCGTTGAATCTGTGGCTTGATATTGACGGCAACTGGGATAATATTGAAAAGCTTGAATGGAATGTAACAGGCGACGGTAAGGCTGAATCGGAGGAAAACGGTCAGCTGAGACGCAGGATCACTTTTGCAAAAGAGGGCGAATATAATGTTACCGTATCGGTAACAGCAGGCGGGATAAAGTCTGAGGCATTTGTAAACATCACGGTTCTTCCTGAAAAAAAGCTTTCTCAGTCGGATACGGGAACAGAATATAAGCCGATAAAAATGACAGTTTCCGAAACTCCCGATTATGTTACGACTAACGATCCGATAACCTTTAAAATCTCATTTGAAGATTCGGAGCAGGTTTCATGGGTGCGTGTCTTGTACTCAAACGAGGTTGCATGGGGAACTAATGTATATCAGGCTTTTGTAGATGAAGCCAACGAAAATACCGTAAGCATAACTCCTCCGACCAACAATCTCTCGGACAGCAAGATAACCGTACAGGCATTTGACTGGTATGGAAATATTGTGGAGGAATTGCGGAATATCCGCAAGGACAGAGTTGCTCCTGTAGTAAATATCAGCGCTGATAAAACATCGTTTTATCCCGGCGATCAGGCTGTACTTTCCGTATCGGCAACTGATAACGATGAAATAGCATCAGCCGTATTGAAATGCGGTGAGGACGAACTGACGGTTGACGAAAACGGTCAGAGCATTTTCAGTCCGACAGAGCCGGGAAGCTATGCAGTCTCCTATACGGCGGCAGATAAAGCTGGACTTGAGTCAACCAGATCTGTTACGATAAATGTTAGAGAAGATAATGTACAGCCGAGTATTTCGATACAAGGAACAAACAGAATAGTTTTCGGAAACAGTACAGATCTTAAAATAATGGCTTCTGACGGGCAGACGGGACTTGCATCGTGGAGTCTGAAATATGAGGACGGTACGGAATTGATCTCATTCAGCAATGAGGACGGTGAAGTTCCGCCAGAATATATTTATACATTTGTTCCCGATGCAGTCGGCAGCTATGTTCTTGTTGCGGAGGCAACAGACAATGCAGGCAATGTAAGAAGCGCAAGTACAACTATAAACTGCATTGCCGATGAAAGAGGTCCTGCAATAACATTGGAGCTAAGCAAGGAAGAAATTCTTGCAGGAGATCAGATAACAGCAAGCGTTTCCGCAGTTGATGAGGTTTCCGTAAATGAGATTCACTTCTACGTCAATGGAGAAGAACAGCAGCTTTCAGAGGACGGTACTTATGTGTACACATCTGACGATACGAATATTGATGAAACAGGTTACAAAATTGTTGAATTCAGTGCTGTTGCCTCTGATAACAGCGGAAATGAGTCAACCGCATCAAAGAAGCTGAAGGTATCCGTTGAGGATACGATTGCTCCTGTTATTAAAATTACGGGTTCGGACATTTTTGAATATAATTCGGAAAATGCCTCCATGACCGTAAATGTTACCGATAACATCGGCGTAAAAAATATTGAAGTTTACGTCAATAATGAATTAGTTACACTTGATGAAAACAACAGCTATTATTTCGATACTTCAAAGCTGTGCAAATATGAGGTTCGCGTGACGGCGGAGGACAGCTCTGGCAATCCGGCATCGGCTGAGAAAAAAGTTACTATTGCAGACAGAACAAGACCGACTATCTCAGTTTCCAAGGATAAATCATCCTACAATATGGGCGATACTGCCGTATTTGAAGTAACCGTAAATGATAATTATGCAGTTCAGACAGTTGAAGCAGCATGGGACGGTAATGCGATCAAAACAGATAACGGTTCATTTAAATATACCGCCGCTGAGCTTGAAGCAGGAACACATGAGCTTTATGTCAAGGCTGTGGATACATCGGGAAATGAGATCGAAACAAAATTATCAATAACAGCTAAGGATACAGAAGCTCCCATTGTTGAACTTTCTTCGGTAAAGGAAAAATATGCAAAGGGCGAAAAACCGAACATAAGCTGTATTATTACGGATAACGTTGGCGTTGCAAAGGTTGAAGCCGACATTAACGGAACTGCTGTAGAATACGATCTTGAAACGGCATCTCTGATTCTGCCGGAGGAATTTACTCCCGGCGAAAATGTCATCACGGTAAAGGCGTATGATGCAGCTGGAAATGTTTCCGAAACGGCTGCCGTTGCATTTGAAGTTTCGGATTCGTCTGATACTGAAAACCCTGAAATAGGGGAGATAACATATACTCCCGATAAGATTCTTACAGGTGTTGAATGCAATATCCATGTTGAAGCAACCGACAACAGCGGCGATGTACAGCTTACTCTGACTATCGGCGATGAAACTCTTGAATATGATGCACTGAATGACAGCTATAAGTATCTGCCCAATACCACTGGAGAAGTAAGATTACTTGTTTATGCGGAGGATGCAGCGGGAAATCACGCTGAAAAGGAAGCGATCCTTACTGTATATAAAAATACGGAAGCGCACAAGCTTAAAGTCGATGCGCCGAACATAGTTGAACTTACAGATACGATCAACATTACGCTTTCATCAACAGACGGCATACCCTTCGACGAGGCTGAGCTGTGGCTTGGAGATCAGGATCTTAGCAAATCGCTTACTCATAACGAAAACGGTACATTCACAATTTCGTTTAAAATAGATCAGATCGGTACTGCCGGCTTTAAAGCTGTCGGAAGAGACACTGACGGATATGAGGACACGATTGAATTTACAATTCAGGTCGCGTCGGATTTTAATACTGAAATCAAGAGCGAAGAGATGCAGGCATCCCTTGCGCAAACCTCCGAAACTCAATTGAATGACGAACTGAAAACGCTTGCTGAGTCGTTCAGCAGCCCTGCCGAAGCTTATGAATATGTTTATAATAATATTGCATTTGAATGCTATGTTAATTCAAGAAGAGGCGCAGTCGGTGCCTATGAACTGAAACGAGGCAACGACTTTGACCAGGCAAGCCTGCTTATCGGTATTCTCAGAGAAATGGGCTATCCTGCAAGATATGCTCAGGCTACAGCAGTGCTTACTGACAAACAGGCAATGTCCCTTATGGCTATGGAGGACTTTAAGTCTGCAACAGATATGCTCGCAAGCTCCGGAAAGAATGCCGGAATACTGACAGATGAAAGTGGACAGGAATTTGTCAGACTGGAAGAGACTTTTGTTCAGGTTTATGTTCCCGGCAGTGAGATCGGAGAAACTGATGATGCAAAGAAAAACCTCGGTGTATGGGTTGATCTTGATACATCGATTAAGGATTCTGAGCTTAAAAAAATCTTGACTGATGAGAATGAGAATGATGAGCTTAATGCGACGTACAATGAGCTATACAATAGTTTTAAGGGTAACGGATATGATTCATTAATTGATGAGCTTATAAGTTCATCAGAATCTGACAATGAGATATTCTCCCGTGAGACAGTTCAGAAGGAATTTAAGACACTTCCGTCCGCAATGCAGTACGGTTTGCTTGCCTCAGAAACAGTTACAGAGTTTAATGCTGTTCCTGATTCGATGACAGACAGGGTTTCATTTACCATTCAGGGATATGATGATCCGCAAAGTCTTGGAGCATATAAGATAAGTGAGCTTTACGGCAAAAGAGTTACTATTCAATATGTAGGTAATTCAGGAAGCGGAACAATTTTTGATATGAGTAAGAATGCACTGAATAGTGAAAATTTTGTTCCGGCTCTTACTGTTGATGGCAAAATTATGAAGCAGGCTAATCCTGATGCCGGTTTCGGACTTGATGAATATTACGGAACATGGCATATAGGCAAGAAAAATAAGCTTTATACTACTATCTATACAGGCGGAGAAAATGAAACAGTTACGGATGACCTGATTGTCGGCAGTACCTATGCCTTTACCTTTGATACAGGCGGAATATCAACTCAGGATATTCAGAATGCATTTGATACAGCCAATTCTGCAAATCCAATTGATGAAAATGATCCTAATTACCCAACAAGCACTAATTACTATGATGAGGATAAAGTGGGTTCATTCCTTGCTTTTGCAGGAAAGCTGTATTCATCAGCCTGCTTTGGCACAAATATTATTCAGGCTGCTGATAAAAATGTGGAATTTGCAAATAATACTAAGCTTGTAATCACCTCCTATACTCTTAACGCCGCAGAAACTACAATTCTTGGCTGGAATTCCGGTGTTTCAAGCATAGATGACGGAAGCTTTAATATTGATGTTGCCTATAATACAACTTATACCTGTAGCAGAACAGGAGATGTTCAAGCAAGAAATGACTATATGTTCTCCAGCAGTTATATGGAATCCTACTTTGAAGGCTGGATTTGGGAAGTGCTTCTTCTTAACGAGGCTGTTTCCACAGTTTCGATACTTGATACTGCAATTAGCAATGGCGATAATATAGTATTCCTTGATAAAACAAATTTCAATACTGCTATTGATAATGTAAACGGACTAAAGGACGACGAATTAAATGAAATTACTTCAGCTGTAAATTCAGGAAGTGTGGTTATAATACCTGAAAATCGTATTACACTAAATGATTGGACTGGTACCGGATATATTATTGCGGATTTTGAAAATTACAATAATTTTGTGTTCAAAGTATCAGGCGGCATAAATGGCGGAGCAAATACATTTGTCAGCGATCTTGACAATGCTGCTGATTCATTTGCAAAGGGAACAAATCTTGATAAGGCAATTGAAACCTGCTTCATTATTTGCGATAGTCTCTATTACCTTATGATGGGACAACAGCTTCAGAAAGTTGGTAATTCAGTAATGGGATTTGCATCTGCGTGCAGTTCCGGATATTTTAATCCGGGCGGTATTGCATTAAGCGGAATGAAGCTTGTAAATGATGTTAAATCTATGGTGAAAATTATGGATTTGAGAATGAAAAACTATGAATTGCTTTATGAATATTGTGTCGGTGATCCAGCAACAGCTGCTAAAGGGTATATCGAATTAATATATGATATGCTTGGAAAACTTACTAACCAAAGCTGGAAGGATCTTATTTCAGCATTAATTGCACCTTTCAGTGAAGTTGCAAGTGTAGCCACTAAATTTGTTTGGAATCTGGCAGATATGCTCAAAGAATATAATAAGAATAAATAGATCAATATGATAAAGCTACTAAGACACCTTCGTTCGCTTGATTTGTCTGAAATAGCAATAAGAGCCTGTTCAGTATCTCCTCGCGTATGTCTTTTCGGCAAAATTATGCTCGAAAATCCGCACACGCCGAGATACTGAACAGGCACTAATATGAGAGGAGTAGAATTAGTTTGAAGATACAAAAGTTTGCTGTTGCAATTCTGGCATTGCCGTTTCTTACCGCAGGAAGCATAAATATACATACAGATGCGGCAGATAATGAGGAGAGTCCGTTCTTTCTTGAAAGCAGTATCAGTACCGAGCAGCCCTATACCGTGAACTTATCATGGGGTGGCATTGATGAAACTTACAGCTATCAGCTTTTCAGGCAAAAAGAGGATGAGGAATGGGAAACACGCTCGATATGGAACGGAAGCGAAACAGTAGATGTTCTGAATATCTATCCTGCGTCTCCTTATCTTGAAACATGGATGACAACTACGATCAGCGATACCGAAACTCCTGCGGGTATGGGATTGTTTGATATTGATTCTATACATATACGCGATTTTAACAATAATCCCGAATCGTTCTTGCTTGACGAAAATGGCAGTTGGAAATATGATGTGCTGTTTTTCGGTTCGTCGGATTGTAATTCTTATTACGATTTGAACGAAGCGTCGTACAACTGCGTTCAGAGTTTTGCGGACAGCGGAAGAGGAGTCCTTTTTGGTCATGATACGATTTGTGCAGCAACAAACGTTTTACATACTAATTTTAATACGTTTGCACCTCAACTTGGACTTGTTATAAAAACTCCAAACCCGGAGATTTGGTACATATCAACGTCTGTTTCGGTAGTAAAAACAGGTATACTTACTAATTTCCCGTGGAATATCAGAGGAACGCTGACTGTTCCACCTACTCATGCCACGGGGCAGTTCAATATTGATGCTGATGAATGGATAACAATAAATGCACAAAAGCGTGTTGACGAGGAATCGGGAGGAATTGATAATTTTTATCTTGTAACCAAAGGCAATCTCGGTATGATTCAGACGGGTAACAGCAATGGTCAGGCAACTGATGACGAGAGAAAAGTTCTTGCAAATACGTTGTTTTATCTGCATCAGAAATCGCAGCTGACAGAAGCGAAAGACAATTCGTTTTACGACGAAGCAGCTCCCGGGATGCCCAAGGTGATGCTTGGAAAATCGGTTGACGGAGCAATGGAGCTTACTATCGATTCTGATGACTACGGAACAGAATATAGGTATTATATCTTGGCAGCTTCAGATGCAAACGGCGAAACGCGATCCATGAAGTCAAATGTTGTGGCAGAAACTGCTCTTTCAGGAATCAAGGGGTATGTTTTCGATATCAGTACAAATCCTGATCCGATGCCTGAGCTTGTCGTCTATGATGAAAATAATGAAGTTGTTCAGAATGTGAATCCGGCAGATCCTGATGGAAGGATATGCTTTCCTGTAGGAGAGTACTACGGAGCAAATGAATATTATCTTCATGCGTATGCAGTTGATAATGAAAACAACATCAGCGATGAGTATATTGTTTCGCTCAGTGATGAAAGTATCGCCGAACCTGTGACAACAACTACTACATCAATTACTACAACCACTACTACTATAACGACGACAACGGCAACCACCGCTTCATCTATTTCAACTTCGACAACTGCTGCATCTTCATCAGCCGAAAAAACGCAGAGTTCAACTAAAACAGAGCATACCTCCGAAGCTGCAGAAACTACTGTAAACATACAGAAAGATGCCTCACCCAAAACAGGAGACAAGGGAGTTTCAGGATACGTTTTTATTGTTCTGTCATGCGGTGCAGCATTGATCGCAGCAATGTGGAAATTTGAAAATAAGACAGAAAAGAGGTAATAGGCAATCTCATTATCCCTAACTTAAGGGGGTGTAAAAAAACTCCCTAAAAACCAGATTTGACAAAAAAGTGCCACACATAAAGCGGCGATTTTACGTTGCTTTCATGTGTGGCTATTTTTGTGACTATAACTCATTTGGACGTTTTTTTACACCCCCTATATATAGAAACAAGTTACAAATCAAAGAAAAGCAAGTTATATTCAGCATAAAATGGCGGTGTTTACGCAACGATACAATATGCAGAGAAACAGGGAAAGAAGATAGTAAACCTTGCACACGATAACTGAATAGCTTTCTGAAAAATAGGGCTGTGCCTTCCGTATCAATCACGGAGGACACAGCCCCTTTCTATTGCTTGCTATTATAATATGACTTAGTCCTGCAATTCTCTCATCAAAGCCACTCCGTCCTTGAAGCCGACCTTATATGTGACTCTTATCTCATCAGCCGAGGAAGTGCATTGTAGATCGGAAAGTCTATGAAACATCTTTAACTGTTCATCGGTCAGCGTAGCTTCAAACTCAGCAGACAACGTTTCCCATTCTTCTGATAGCCTCACAGCAGGCAGACTGCCCTCACGGTAGTTGTACATCTCATCAATCATCATAATCCGTCCTTTCGGTTTTGGTTGTTATCAAGATGTAAAACCAACCGCCCGAAAAGTTCTGAATTCCATGTTATTAAGGTGTAGCGTAAGGTACGCCTCTGAGTAACAGTATAACAGAGCTGCATACAATGATGCGTTATCTTGAATACGACTTCCTAAGAGATCACGGCTTACAGCATTTTGATAATTGGATTTCGGTAATCACCCACCCAAAA
>Ga0129308_1002256_pt1 | contig 16901 bp, 12 predicted proteins | sample L827metagenome_FD_94440 | JGI IMG/M metagenome (GOLD analysis project Ga0129308, IMG submission 94440) | Ring-tailed lemur group fecal microbial communities from Wisconsin, USA - L827 metagenome | ecosystem: Host-associated > Mammals > Digestive system > Large intestine > Fecal | place: USA...
AATTTATCTGTTTCATAAAGTATGAATTATGAACCATATTATAAATTTATCCCAAATAAACCTATCTAACAAAATAAATCAAATCATTTAAATCTAACTTGTAAATTCAATTTCATATATAGCTGACCATCCTCTTCGTATAACTTCATATAATCATGCTTAGACGTAGAAGCTTTCTCAAATATCGTATTATCAAACAAATATTTTTGAAAAAGATTTCGATTATAAATATGGTATGCCAATATCTCCCCATCTGCTTTTACAATAATATATCCTCCATTCGCCTCATCTAATCCATTCCAAGGTTTCGCTGGTTTCATTCCTAAGGCACAAGAACATAAAAATTGTTTAAATTTATACTCATATATAATTGCATCCTCATATCCCAAAGGATCTCTTTGTCCCAATATCTTAACCAGCGTTTTACAATCTCTAATATCTTCATTATAAAAATATAATAACATCTCACCAAGCATCTTTGGCATATTGCTGTCTATCATTATTAAATTTCTTTGGAAACTGGGATGATTCATTTTAGAAAATATTATTTTGCCTCCATACTCTCTAATTTTTCTCATTTTATCTTTAATTTTATTGGAAGTGTTAATATGATTAATCTCCTCCGCCTGTTTTTTCGTAATCCCATCTACCTTATAAACAAAATTAGTTGTTTTTCCAGCATTCACAAGTGTCGGTGAATGTCCCATCTCAGACTTAATTGAAAATCCAACGTTTTGCACATAATTTGTGTGAATATCTTGTATTTGCATACAAATATCTGTTGTATCCCTCGACGGAGCTTTTATTTTAGTGACTTCCATCTTATTTACAAATTTCTCTATTCTATCTAATCCAAAACTTCCTTTACTTTTTTTAATCTCCTCTAACAAATCATTTGCTTTTTCATCTATTTCTCTTTTGGAAATTGTTTTAATTTCTTGCGACTGTTTCTTTATCTTTATCTCATCGTCCTCAATAATATAGTCTATCTTTTCTCCCTTTTGTTCCTCTCTTATAATCTTCAAAATAGGATAATAGACATTTTCTAATTTTTGAATGTTCTCGTCGGCAGCATAAACCTTCCCTTGACTTAGCAGTTTCATAAAAACATATAATTCTGACCATTCTCCCTTATTACCCGACATCTTTTCTTTTCCCATACTCCCTCTTCCTTTTCTCCAATCATATTCCTATATTACTTTTTTCAATGTAGTATCTTTCACCTTATTCTCCAAAACAGCATATATTTCTCTTGCTATCGCCTCGATTACATTTACCGTCACAGTATTACCAAACTGTTTATACAAATGTGTATCCGCCAATTCTAGCTTAAAATCATCTGGAAACCCTTGTAATCTCGCCCATTCTCTAGGTGTCATCTTGCGAATTCCTTCTCTGTTTACTTCACCTTTGATATGGGTAATTGGAACAAAATTTGTCAGGCGTTTATCGATTATAAGATTTCTCTCTCGTCCCATACCTCCACATACAAGTGCTCCAGCCTTTCCATCTAAATCTCGAATTTCATATCCAAAACCATGTCCTTTTGCTTTATGTCTCTCCTTATGTCGCTTTAAAGTCTCAATATAAACCGTGGATAAATAATATTTTACACTTACCTCCTCTTCTTCTATAATATCTCGAATACAAGTATTTGGATTATCTCCTTTTGGAAAATGAAAACAACTACTGTCAATATCATTCCTAAACGCTACGATATAAATTCTCTCTCTGTTTTGAGGCACTCCGAAATCTTTGCTATTTAGCACCTGATCATATACTGTATAACCAATCTGCTCAAAAGCTCTCTTTATTACTTTAAAAGTTCTGCCTCTGTCGTGAATTGTCAGTCCCTTTACGTTTTCACAAAAAATCACTTTCGGTTTTCTGTACTCACATATCCTGACTACATCTTGAAATAAGGTACCTCTACAAAGCCCCCTATAATCATCATCAAACCCCATACGTCTCCCAGCTAAAGAAAATGCCTGACAGGGAAAACCTGCCAAACAAATATCAAATTCTGGAATGTCTCTCTCATCAATCTTCGTAATATCGCCAGCAATTTCAAAATCATCTTTATAATTTAATCGATATGTTTTTTGGGCATGTTCATCCCACTCACTCACAAAAACCGTCTCTATATCATCTCCAAACGCATTGTCAAATCCCTTTCTAATTCCTCCTATACCTGCGAACAAATCAATTGATTTATACATAAAAGACTCCTTTTCTAATAAAATTTATACTAAACTTCCACACTCATTGTGAAAGCACCACCATCTATATATCGAACATATTTTCTGTTATAATATCACAGTATTTATGATATAGCAAGAAGAAAGAAAAATCAACATTGCAAAATTAATTACAAAAGAAATAAAAAAAGAGAAGCATATATTAATCTAAAAATATATACTCCTCTTTTTCTATCATAAACTTCTTAAGGATAATAATATGAGGGTTCAAGAAGTTTACTATACATGCTGTTTCTCTATTACAATCGTTTCATAAGGTCTAAGTGTCAATCTATTTCCATTCACCTGCATCTTATCTTTATAATTACCTAAAATTTTTGCGTAAGACTTCCACTCATCTTTTATTTCCGCTGTCACATCTTCATCTCTTAAATTATTCCATATAATCAACTCTTGTCCTTTTCGCTGACGAATATAGGCGATTATATTTTCATTTTCCGTCTCTATAAATCTAATATCCCCTTTGGAAATAACTGCTTTTTCCTTTCTAAGTTGAATCAGCTTTTGGTAAAATGCGAAGATAGAATCTAAGTCACTTTGCTCTGCCTCCACATTAATTTCCCTATAATTTTTGTTTACACCAATCCAAGGCTCCACCTTAGAAAATCCAGCATATTCTTGTTCCGACCACTGCATCGGTGTACGACTATTATCTCTTGAGCGCTCTGCCAAAATTCCTAGCGCCTCCTCCTTCGTCTTGCCCTCACGAAGAAGAATTTCATAATAATTTAGACTCTCGACATCTTTATATTGCTCTATCGATTTATGATGTGCATTCGTCATCCCAATTTCTTCGCCCTGATAAATATAAGGAGTCCCCCTCATAAAATGAATACAGGCTGCCAACATTTTTGCAGATTCCTTCCAGTATTTTGTCTCATCTCCCAAACGAGAGACAATACGAGGCTGATCATGATTGCACCAAAATAGCGCATTCCATCCATGATATTTTTGCATTCCTTCCTGCCAATTTTTAAATATATTTTTTAATGATATATAATCAGGCTCCATAAGTTCCCATTTTTTTCCATCCTTATAATCTATCTTTAAATGATGGAAATTAAAACACATAGAAAACTCTTTCTCATCTGGATTGGAATATCCAATACAGGCCTGCAAGGATGTAGAGGACATCTCTCCTACTGTAATAAAATCCTCAATTCCTGTATCCTTTACTAATTCCTTCAAATATTCATGTACTCTCGGACCATCTGTGTAAAATCTTCTTCCATCTCCAATGAAATCATCCTCAAATACCTCTGGCTTTGAGATAAGATTTACAACATCAAAACGAAATCCCTTTACCCCTTTTGTCTTCCAAAAACGAATGACGTTTTTTAATTCTTCTCTCACTTCTTTGTTTTCCCAGTTCAAATCTGCCTGCGTCTCATCAAATAGATGTAAATACCATTTTCCGAGAGAATCTACATACTTCCATGTCGGACCTCCAAACTTTGACTCCCAATTTGTCGGCATTTTATCCAAAGTTCCGTCCCTGAAAATATAGTAATCCTGATATTTTTTCTCTCCTGCCAAAGCTCGCTGAAACCACTCGTGAGAGGTGGACGTATGATTAAATACCATATCAAGCATTACACCAATACCTTTTTCCCCCGCCTTCTTGATTAACTCCTCCATATCTTCCATCGTTCCAAATCGAGAATCAATCTCAATATAATTTAAGACATCATACCCATTGTCATTTTGTGGAGATGGAAAAACTGGTGTCAGCCAAATATAATCCACTCCTAATTGCTCCAAATAATCTAATTTTCCGATAATCCCTCGAATATCCCCTAAGCCGTCGTTATTGGAATCTGCAAAAGATTTGGGATAAATTTGATAAATTACTTTATCGCTAAAATTTCCCATAGAAATACACTCCCTTCTCTTCTTTTCCTGCCCTCTCCAGAAATCTCCCTTTTTCTTTCTAAATAGGGCAGTTTATGAATAAATTGTTTATTATGTTATCTTTCTTTTTTACTCTGTTTTCATTAATTGTTGTCCAATGCTAATTTCTCCCATTCTCACTGGAGTAATTGCCTTATAGTCATCTGCATTAATAATAAGAATCGGAGTAATTGTATCAAACCCAGCTTGTTTTACTGCATCCAAATCAAATTCAATAATTGTATCGCCTTTTTTTACTGTCTGTCCTTCTTTAGCCACAGCTTTAAAATATTTTCCTTCTAATTTGACCGTGTCAAGTCCGATATGCATAAGCATCTCCATACCATCATCTGTGCGAAGACCAACCGCATGCTTCGATGGCATCAAAATAGATGTAATCGTCGCATCAACTGGCGCACATAATTTTCCCTCGGACGGAATAATTGCCACGCCCTGTCCTAAAATTCCGCCTGCGAAGGCTGGATCATTTACCTCGCTGAGAGGCTTTACTTCACCCTTCATAGGACTTACTAATGTCACTGCTTTTTTAACTTTCTCTTTTGCTTCTTCTCCTACCTCTTCTACTTCCTTGCTCTCTCCGTAAAGCTGCTCATCTGTCAATTTTTTCTTTCCCACAATAACTGTCAAAACAAACGGAACTATAACTGCGATTACTGTGCAGATTGCAAATGTCCCCATATATTCTGGCTTAATGGATAAAATTCCTGGAAGTCCGCCGACACCGATTGCATTCGCCGTTGTTCCCGTCGCCACGCAGACAACTGCAGCGCAGGCGGATCCAATCATACCACAAATAAATGGAAAGCCTGTTTTTAAGTTTACACCAAAAATAGCTGGCTCTGTGACACCTAAATAACAAGAAATTCCAGATGGAACGTTAACCTCCTGAGCCTGTGCATTTCTTCTCTGGAGGAAAATCATTCCAAGAACTGCAGAGCCCTGTGCGATATTGGATAACGCGATCATTGGCCAAAGCATTGTTCCGCCGTAATCTGCGATTAACTGCAAATCAATTGCATTTGACATATGGTGAAGTCCTGTGATAACAAGTGGTGCATATAAACATCCAAAAATTCCGCCAAAAACAACTTTTGCTGGTCCAGTAATTCCTGCGTATACAACGGATGAAATTGCGGAGCCGATTTTCCAACCAACTGGTCCTAAAACAAAATGTGATGCGATAACTGCTAAAACTAAACTGCAAAATGGCACGACAATCATTGATACGACCTGTGGCACAATTTTTCTAAAAAATTTCTCTAAATAAACTAGCGTAAATGCCGCTAAAATAGCTGGAATAACCTGCGCCTGATATCCAATCATATTTACCTTAAAAAATCCAAAATCCCATTTTGGAATATCTGCCGCTGCTGTTCCTGCCACAGAATAAGCATTTAAAAGCTGTCCAGATACTAGGGTTAATCCAAGTACAATACCGAGCATCTGAGTTGTTCCCATTTTCTTTGTCACAGACCAGCAAATGCCGACTGGCAACATATGAAATACAGCCTCACCGATTAGCCATAAAAAGCTGTCAATTCCCGCCCAAAACTGACTAATATCACAGAGCGTTTTTGTTCCATTTTCAAAAAGATATAAACTATCGATACAGTTTCTAAAACCTAAAATCAAACCACCCGTAATAATCGCTGGAATTAACGGTGCAAAAATTTCTGCGAGTGCGGTTACAATTCTCTGTACAATATTTTGATTTTGTTTCGCCGCCTGCTTTACTGCATCCTTAGATACCCCCTCAATGCCCGCAACCTTTGTGAAATCATTGTAAAAATCGGATACAGTATTACCAATAATTACCTGAAACTGTCCTGACTGAGTGAAACTGCCTTTCACTACCTTCATCGCCTCAATGCCTTTGACATCTGCCTTAGCTGGATCTTGAAGTACAAATCTCATACGTGTCATACAATGTGATACGGCTGAAATATTTTCTCTGCCTCCAACCAAGCGAAGAAGTTCTTTTGAATCTTCTACATATTTTCCCATGTTCTTATCCTCCTTCTCTTTTTAAACTTGTTTAAACATATATTTGATGATATAGTTATACCACACTTGTTTAAACATGTCAATACTTTTTTGAAAATTTGTTTAAACAAGTTTTGTTGTTTTAAAATCTAAGTTTTCCTATCTTTTAAATTCATAATTTATATGATATCATTTTAAACATAATGAAAAATAACAGTTAGAATAAAAATCTATAATTTATAAAACCTAGAAAGAATATGTTAACGGAAAGGAGATTAGCTTTTTTCTCATGATTAAAGTCACGAGTATCCGAGCTAATAATGAATGAACAAAAATGCCAAAAAGTAAATACGACACTATATATAAAGACTTAAAACAAAAAATAGAATCAAATGAATACGCCTATCAAGAACTGCTCCCCCCAGAGAACACTCTCGTTGGACTCTATGACTGTTCAAGAAACACCGTGCGCCGCGCCATCGCCAACTTAGTAACAGATGGCTATGTGCAAACAATGCAGGGAAAAGGCGTGCGAAATATTTACCGCCCTATCGAACAGACTTCCTTCACAATCGGAGAAATCGAAAGTTTTCAAGAATCTGCTCTTCGAAACGGTCAAACTCCCAAAACAGATGTCATTCTTTTTACTGAAATTGTGATAGATGAAAAATTATCCAAACGCACAAGTTTTCCCGTCGGCAGTGAAGTCTATTATCTTCAGCGCCTTCACTATTTAGATAATATTCCACTTATCATTAACCATAACTATTTTTTAAAATCTGTGGCATTGAACTTAACAAAAGAAATAGCTGAAAAGTCTATATATAATTACTTAGAAAAAGAGTTAAAAGTATCTATTATAAATAGTAAGAGAGTAATGACTGTAGAAAAGGTGACAGAAATTGATGAAAAATATCTTCAATTAAATATAGAAGATTATAACTGTATGGCAGTAGTCAGCAGCTATACTTATAATAGCGAGGGAATTATGTTCGAGTTTACTCAGTCTCGTCACAGACCAGATTCCTTCTGCTTCCATGATAATGCCGTGAGAAAATAAAAAAGTATCACATAGAAAAAACAGATATACTATTAAATAAATCTATATATTCACAAAAAATAGAAGTATACATTTAAAAAAATTAATGTTTTTAAAGCATACTTCTATTTCTTTATAGCATTTATAATTTTATATAACCACGAAAATTCTTTCTACTCCTCATCCTTGACAATCACTTTTTCTTTCTCTTGTGCTTTTTCTTTAAACTTCAGAGAAACTAAAACACCTGAAAATGGAGCAATATTACAGTTTAGCGCATTTTTAGACACCCATGTAATTTCCATCTCCTCTTTTGTAAAACCGCCAAATCTCTCCCAATCTGTATTTAAAATCGTTTTCGCATCATCGATATTTGGCATACGAATCGAATAATTTACCTGGGTTGTATCTCCAAAATTAAAGATTGCTGCAAGACATTCATCTCCGCCTTTTCTCTGAATTGCATAGAGACATCTCTCCTCCTGATGGCAATCAAGCCATTCAAATCCGTCATCTTGGAAGTCTCCCTCGTACATTGCAGGATGCTCAAGATAAATTTTATTCAGCTCCATCATATATTTGTGGAAAGCATCATGTATAGGATATTTTAATATATCCCAGTCTTGCTCTCTCTTTTCGTCCCACTCTCTAAGCTGTCCAAACTCATTTCCCATAAAATTAAGCTTCTTACCTGGATGTACCATCATATAAAGATACATCGCTCTTCCCTGTGGAAACTTATCTTCATACTCTCCATTCATTTTCTGTAAAATAGTAGCCTTTCCATGCACTACTTCATCATGTGAATATGGAAGCAAATAATTTTCATTTTTAAAATACATCATAGAAAATGTTAATTTATGATAATTCTCTGTTCTATACTGAGGGTCTAATTGGAAATAAGATAAAGTATCATTCATCCATCCCATATCCCATTTATAGTCAAATCCAAGACCGCCATGCTCCACTCTCGCTGTAACTTTTGGATAGTTCGTGGAATCCTCTGCGATTAAAATGCATCCTGGATTTAAATCTCGAAGTCCCCAGTTCATTCCTTTAATAAAGTCAACCGCATTATCATTCACACCTCGATTTTCATCTCCCTGCCAGTAAATAATACGGCTAATGGCGTCCATACGAAGTCCATCAAAATGGTACTCCTTTAACCAATAATTAGCGGAAGACTGCATAAAGGTACGAACCTCACCTCTCGAATAAATAAAATTACAGCTTCCCCACTCACTCACACCGACATCCTGATGTGGATACTCATAAAGTGCAGTTCCATCATAATTAGCCAAGCCATAATCATCCACTGCAAAATGTACTGGCACAATATCTAAAATCGCTCCGATATTATTTTCATGCAATTTATCAATTAAATACATAAGATCCTTCGCTGTTCCATAGCGACTTGTCGGTGCATAAAATCCTGTATTTTGGTATCCCCAGCTTTCATCACAAGGATGCTCACTTAGAGGCAAAAATTCCACATAATTATAGCCATTTTCTTTTAAATATGGCACAAGCAAATCTGCTACCTCAGTATAACTATACCACTCGTCTTCGTTTTTCTTCCAGGAACCCATATGCATCTCATAAATATTTACTGGAGCATTCATTCTGTCATTTCTCTTAGCAATCCACTCTTCATCGTGGAATTTGTACTCACTTAAATCTCTAATAATAGATTTATGATCTGGACGAAGCTCCATACCAAATCCATAAGGGTCACAGTGATCTGTATAACTTCCATCTCTCTTATAAATACGATACTCATATTTATCCCCTGACTTTGCGCCCTCCACGTACGCCTCATAGAAATGACCATTATATACACGACTCATCTCAATTTCCTGCCCCTCATATAGTAAGACAATCCCTTCCGCACTTGGAGCAAATGTACGAAAAATAGCTCCATTATCTATCAAATGTGCTCCTAAAAACTCATAGGCATCAAAACATTTGCCAATATAAAAACTATTCATATCCATAATCAAGTTCCTCCTAATTTTATCACATTGTCATTTTCTTTAATTGACTACTGTCTATTATTTAAGTATAATTATTGTAACAAAAGAAATGTACAATTACTATCGTCATTTTTTATCTTATGTCAATTAATAGACATTTTTAAAAAATAGACTATTATAAAAAAATCAAACATACAAATTTACAAAGGAGTAATTTCAAATGGATTTACGTCAGAAAAAAACAAGACGAAATATTAAAAATACTTTCTTGGAACTTCGCATGAGAAAACCGTTAGAAAGAATCACTGTCCGCGAATTGACAGAGCAGGCGGAAATCAGCAAGGCAACTTTTTATCTCCATTATAAGGATATTTATGATCTATCTAATTGTATGGAAGATGAGGTTATCCGAGATTTATTGAAAAATATTAGCGACCCTCGTAGTATTCTAAACAATCCCAAAAAATTTATGCTAGAATTTGTTAACCTATTTTACTCTCAAAAAAATATTATTGATATTTTATTTTCTGGAACTCAAGCTTCCATCCTTCCACAAAATCTTGAGAAAGAAATTAAAAATTATGTTTTTGAACTAGAGCCAGCTTTAAAAGAAAACGCCAAGTTTAATATTTGGCTTACTTATCAGATTCAGGGAAGTTACTATGCTTATCTTGAAAATGGAAATAAATTCGGGATGAATCAGGTTATTGAAGTTATTGATGAGATTGCGGATACTTTTGTTTTGGATTTTAATTAGAAAACTATACTTTGTGAAACAGATAAAATGGAATGTTTTTTGGAAGGAGACGCCACCAGTCAGAAGACCGTTCTTTCCCTAGCCAACACGTTGCGTTCCCGCCATTTTTCGCTACTCCGCCTATTTATGAGGTTCATCGCAAACTCGCGGATAAACCGCTCAGACACGCTCAGAACCCCAAAGCTTTCGTAGCGAAAAACAGCTTCACTCCTCTATCGTTGGCTAGGGAAAGAACGGTCTTCTGACTGGTGGCTGTGTACTGGCAAAACGTTAGAAAATATCTTGCTATAGAAATGTAAAAAGATTTTAGATATCATATATTAACTTAGTTCTTTCTGTTATTTATTTCTAAGTTTTACAAATCTATTTAGCATAACAATATCCTATGATTTTATAAAATGTCACTATAGCTTGACAAAAAATATATTTTTTTAGAAATGATAGGATATTATTATTTTTTATTTAGCTATCTAACATATCAGTTAGGGGTTAATCATACTTTACAAAAGAATATGCTATTGTTATTTAAGATCATTTTGTAAGTGAAAAGTATAAATAATTTATAGAAAGAACTGACTTAATATATGATATCTAAAATTTTTTTACATTTTTACAACAAGATATTTCCTATTGTTTTGCCATTACACAGCCGAGAGAGTAAGCAGATATCTACTCCGCAAACGATAGAGAGTGGAGCGATTTTTCGATATATTTAGCTTTGCTGCTGGAGTGACTGTCTGAGCGGAGCGAGTTTCACGAAAGCAGCATAAATCAGCGTATGTCGAAAAATCGTGGGAACGAACGTGTTTGCGGAGTAGATATCTGCTTACTCTCTCGGCGTCTGTTTCCACTGTTTCAAAACCTATAGATTCTAAAAAAAATTGTTGCATTAAAAATATATATCTTAATGCAACAATCTCTTCCATTCAGAATAAACTTAATATTTATAAACTTTTCTTCTTCGCATCATAAAATTCAGAACAATAACAAGCAAACTCCATATATCTATCCAATTTATTTATCGAATAAATGCACTAAACAATACTGACACCGCTGTCTGAATAATCATAAATCGAAATACCACCTGTGTATCTGACCATCCCTTATTCTTTCTCTTATCATCGTGAATAGGAGTTCTCGTATTTGCCAAAACTTTAATCTTGAAAAATCTCAATAAGAATATCTTCACAAGACCAGCTCCACCGTCAATAATCAGCACAATTGCAAGCGGAATAAAGCTAAAAGGATGTCCAGATTTTAACGCCAAAATCGCAAGGAAAAATCCAAGCGCTCTAGAACCCGCATCTCCCATCAGCATTGAGCTTGGGGATGAGTTAAAATAAAGATAAGCGAGCAATACACCGATAAAAATAAAACTATAATTTGCATATCTTCCAAGCTCATCAAAGAAAATATATCCAAATGAGAACATAGTAATCATGCAAAGTGTCGCACATAAGCCGTCGACACCATCAGAGCAGTTTGTTACATTAATACTTACCCAAATTAAAATAATTCCTAAAATCACAAATACTGGCTTTGGAATATCGATTGCGTAAGTAAAAATATAAATCGTTGTGGAGTTCTTTAAAACAAATGTGACAAGCGCCATAATAGAGATAACTAAATCGATGGCACCTTTTTTATAATCACTCCACGGTTTATCTGCCGCGTCATCCAAATATCCACTTAACATTGTCGCAAATAAGAGAATACCGTAAATTAAATATTCCTTTGTGAGTCTGACAAAAAGTCCTGATGCCACTAAGTAGCTAAATACCATAATAATGCCGACTCCTCTTAATTTTCCCTTAGACAATTCTCCGTTGATTGCAAAAGCTCGTCCCTGGTCATGAGGCAAAAAACCAAACTCGCATTTTAATAAAATTAAAGTTAGTACCCAGGCAAAAAATACGCCCATCATTGCAATCTGAAAACCTTCAAAATAATTTGCTAAAAAACTTACTAACATATTTTTGTTTTAAAAAGAAATCCATCCACATAATCCACAAGACATACACTCTTTTGTAAAGTCTTGAGCTTGGATTCTTCTCTCTAAATCCTCCTTTGCATTTTTCTCTGTACATTTTAACAGACAATCACCAATACTGCAATTATAAGTTTTCCCAAAAATCCCGTTAAACTTTTAGAAAAGTTCTCATATGCCATCACTCTTATTGATAAATATCTTAACTTATTATAGCACGTGAAATATATATGACAACCATTTTTCTTGTTTTTGTATACGATAATTATATTTTTCTTACTTAATTTGTGTATATACACACGATAGTTTTATATATACTAAGAATAGTTTAAAAAAGTAAAAGGAGGAAATCAATATGCTACATAAAAAACTAAAACCATTTCCAAAGGATTTCTTTTGGGGTGCAAGTACTTCTGCCTATCAGGTAGAGGGTGCAAGTCTAGAAGACGGAAAAGGACCATCTTGTCAAGATGTTAAAGTTATTCCAGAGGGAACTTCTGACTTAACTGTCTGCGCTGATAACTATCACCGCTACAAAGAAGATATCGCTTTAATGGCAGAGATGGGATTTAAGTCTTACCGCTTCTCTATCTCTTGGTCTAGAATCTTGCCAAAAGGAGTTGGAGAAGTAAATCCAAAGGGAATCGAATTTTATAATAACTTAATCGATGAATGTCTGAAATATCAAATTGAACCAATCGTAACTATGTTCCATTTTGATATGCCAGCTGCCCTGGACGAGAGGGGTTCTTGGTCTAATCGAGAATCTATTGACTGGTTCCTCGAATTTTCAAGAATTTTATTTGAGAATTTCGGCGACAGAGTAAAATACTGGCTCACAATCAACGAGCAAAATATGCTGACACTCGTCGGACCTGTCATCGGAACTTTATATATCCCAGAAGGCACAACAAACTTAATAAAAGAAATTTATCAGCAAAATCATCACCAATTAGTCGCTCAGGCAAAAGCTATGGTTTTATGTCATGAGATGCTTCCAAATGCCAAAATTGGACCAGCTCCAAATATTTCTCTCGTATATCCAGCCAGCTGTAAGCCAGAGGACGTGATTGCATCCCAAAACTTTAACGCCATTCGCAATTGGCTCTACTTAGATATGGCAGTGTTTGGAACATATAATAACCTCGTATGGTCTTACTTAGAAGAAAATTTTGCCACTCCTGAATTTGGTGAGGGCGATGAGGAGGCATTATTAAATGCACATCCAGATTTTATCGGATTTAATTATTATAATACTGCTACCGTTGAAGCAAGCGATCAAACAGAAAAAAAAGACGCAAACGCCGACCAACAAGCTGGGCAGGCAGAACCTGGTGTTTACAAAACATTTGCAAATCCAAATCTACTCAAAACAGAGTTTGGATGGGAGATTGACCCAATCGGATTTCGAGCTACTGTCCGTGAAATGTATTCCAGATACCGTCTCCCTCTTCTCGTCACAGAAAACGGCTTAGGCGCCTACGATACATTGACAGAAGACGGAAAGATTCATGACCCTTACCGCATTGAATATTTGAGAAAACATATCGAGCAAATTCAACTCGCCATCACCGACGGCGTTGATATGATGGGATATAATCCTTGGTCCGCCATCGACTTAATCTCTACTCACGAAGGTATGAGAAAACGCTATGGATTCATCTATGTAGATAGAGATGAGTTCGACCTAAAAACATTAAATCGCTACCGCAAAGATTCTTTCTACTGGTATAAAAAAGTAATTGCAACAAACGGAGAGGACTTGACAGATTAATTTAAAAAAATTGGCAGAAAGAAGGCAGAGAAAATATATTTTCCCCGCCTTCTTTCATCTACATTCTATTCACCGAATAAACTATACATACTCTAAAGCTTCCTATACTGTCTATAAAACAATATTGCAGTCGTCGCCACCGCGATAAAGTCCGCCACTGGCTCCGCCAAAAAAACTGCCATAACCTTGTCCGCAAAAAAACAAGGTAAGATGTAGATAAGTGGAATTAACAAAATAATCTTACGAAGACATGCCAAAAATAGCGATGTCTTTGCATTTCCAAGTGCAATAAATGTCTGTTGACACGCAATCTGAACTCCAAGAATCATCGAGATTGCCATATAAATATGAACCGCCCACTTCGTAAATATCGTAAGTTCTGGATCGCTTGTAAAAATCCCAATAAAAATCTGTGGGGCAAACATACAGATTAACCAGATAAATGTTGTAAAAATCATACAGGACAATACTAATAATCGAAATGCCTGTTTCACACGGTCAATTTGTTTTGCACCAAAGTTAAATCCCACAATCGGCTGTGCTCCCTGTGTGAGTCCCTGAATTGGCAACATGGAAAACTGCATAATACTTGATAAAATCGTCATAGATCCTACTGCAACATCACCGCCGTATTTTAAGAGGCTTGTATTAAAGCAAATATTTAAAATACTTTCTGTAAACTGCATAATAAACGGAGATACTCCAAGTGCAATACAAGGAAAAATCGTTTTACCCCGTAGACGCAAATTTTTCTTTTTAAGAAGAAGAGTTGTCTTTTTCCCCATCAAAAATTTTAAAATCCATACACAAGATATTCCCTGTGACAAAATCGTCGCGAGTGCCGCACCGCGAACTCCTAAATTTAATCCAAAAATAAAAATGGGGTCTAAAATAATATTGCAAATCGCTCCAATAACTACGGTAAGCATACCAATCTTTGCAAATCCCTGAGCATTGATAAAAGCATTTAATCCAAGCGCCAACTGTACAAAAATAGTTCCCAGAGAATAAATCTGAATATACGCCCATGCGTATGGAATCGTATTTTCACTTGCTCCAAAAAGCATCAAAATATCTCTGCCAAAAAGCTGAACCAACACTGTCAAAATGACTGATGTGATAATCAACATCGATGTACAATTTCCTAAAATTTTTTCTGCTTCATCTTTATCCCCTTTCCCCATCATAATAGATGCTCTCGGAGAGCCGCCCATACTTACTAGCGCTGCAAAAGCAGAGATACACATAATAACTGGCATCGTGACACCTACTCCTGTCAGAGCAGCAGGACCGACATCCCTGATATGTCCAATATACATTCGATCTACCATATTATAAAGTAGATTGATAAGTTGTGCCAAGATAGCTGGCAAAGCTAATTTAAAAAGTAAACCGCCAATTTTATCATTACCCAAATCGGCTTCTCTCGTTTCTTTTTTTATCAAACTCTCACTTCCTTCTATAATTATTTATATCAAAAAAATTATGCGCTCAATGGATATAGTTTATATACTTACATTAATCCATCCTTAATTATATAACGCAAAAACTCAAAAAATCTTATTTTATACAGTATATAGAACCATTTCTCTTTTGAAAATCATAATATCATATCAAATATATTTTTTCAATTAGACAAAATTAGATTAATGACAAAGAAATATAATGTAAACAATACATCACATCCCCTGTAGTTGAAAACAGCTTTCGCTGTTTCAAAAAGTATAACTACCAAAAAAATTAACATAATATATAATAAAAAATACCAGTTTCCACAAAACGCTACTATCCCCTAAGTTCTTCTGTAGAAGCTGGTATTTCAGAACCAAAAATTTAACTTATATTGAATTTTATCCCATATGCTAGACTTACTCTATTTTTTTAGTTCATATCCAAGTCTATATTCATCACTAATATTACTCTAATTCCTCTCCGTTTATTGCAAACACTTTCTTATACTAATCAAAATTTTATTATCTCATTTCTTTCTCACTGGAAAGCATACTTCTGTCACCAACTCTTCTGGTGTAGACACCTGACAAGGATTTACATGATAGATGCAAAAGGATTTCCCATCCAAGATATATCCATTCTCAATTACCCAATTAGCAACCCCCGCATTCACCTGTGAAATCTGGTCATAGCTCCCCTTATATATGGCAGATGCAATCTGAATTGAAGGGACAGTCTTAAATTTTACATGCTCTGTATCTTTATATTTTCCAACTATAGAACTCTGAACCTCCACATCTGGGTCATGCTCCTTATGACCTTCATCGTGGAAAATTGCCATCGCGTAAGGAGGATTCGCCTGCTGTACCTTCTGTGGCTCCAGCTCTTTACACATTATCTCCCAAAGTATTCCTTCACAATCATATGCGGGAATAACCTGACGAACACTTGCCACATAGCGCTCTGGAATTGTCTTTAATGTAATGTTATAATTCATAAGTTTGCCATCCTTTCTCAACCATTTCAAAGTGCTATCAAGAAGTTTAATCCTCTGTTGTATTTCCTTATCTTGTTCTTCTAGCTCTTTTCGTTTTAAAAGAAGAAACTGCTCTATCTCCTTTGTATCCTCATATTTTTCCTGAATCTCCCTTATAACAGAAAGCTCGAATCCTATATTTTTGAACGCCTGTATTCTCCCTACAAGAGGAAGCTGTGCTTCACTGTAATATCGATATCCAGTGAAGTTGTCCACTGCCTCTGGACGAAGAAGACCAATTTCATCGTAATGTCTTAACATACGGATACTAATTCTTGACAACTTTGAAAAATCTCCTATTTTCAACATAGTTTTCACCTCACATATATGTGTATTTTTGAGCTCAATTATATTGTAGAGTATACCATAATGTGAGAGTCAACACTGTATAGAAAAAATTTCAAAGTATTACTGCTTTTTTATTTTTTCCATCTTAAACTTCTCAAATATGTTTTTTGCTCAGCACTCACACGATAACTCTCAACGGCCTTCTGTATCGCTTTATTATGCGTCCATCGCTCTAACTTTCTCTGCTCAATATATGGAATTGCCGCATCGTACTGTTTTGCCAGCGCCGTGGCAAAGTACCAGGCAATCATCATATTCACATAATACTCTTTTGAGTGTATCGCTGCCACCATCTCAAGATACTCCTCCAAAAAGGTATCCTCCTCCAAATAGTATCGCATGAGCATCTCCATTCCAAACCGAATCGTATATGTATGTTCTGA
>Ga0129308_1002258_pt1 | contig 16855 bp, 15 predicted proteins | sample L827metagenome_FD_94440 | JGI IMG/M metagenome (GOLD analysis project Ga0129308, IMG submission 94440) | Ring-tailed lemur group fecal microbial communities from Wisconsin, USA - L827 metagenome | ecosystem: Host-associated > Mammals > Digestive system > Large intestine > Fecal | place: USA...
CCCTCCGGCGACACGGCTACGGGTATCCGGATGATGAATACTTCTTCCTCAAGCTATTCGACGCCAGCCGTAGAACTTATGACCGCAATCCCAAATCCCACAGGTTTTGTGATTGAGCCTTAAAACTGACAAAAAATCAGAATAAATTATTAGATAAATATTACAAAATGAGCAAAAGTGCTTGACAAATATACCAGAGCATACTACCATATGCTTGTAAATGAGACGGCATATCATAATATGAAATCGACGTAAGAAAGACGACAGTTTATGACCTATTGGAGCAGCAGAGAGAAGCTGTTTCCTCGAATGTACTGAAGGGAGTGTAGAAATGAAGTTTAACAGCCGAGAGGATATTATTCAAATTACCCCGCTTTGGAAGGGTGAACGTCTTCCTGACGGACGGCCTAATGTGCCAAAAGAAATCTTGGATCGTTTGAGGAAGATGACGGTAGAAGAGGTATGGAAAGCGGGTTGGATTAAGAATTACAACTATCAGTTCGAGAGAGAATTGAAGCATACACATCCGGTCGATGTCCCGCTGGTAGGCCGTGCGGTGACCTCCACATATGTTCCAATTCGCGAGGATTTGGAAATTGCAATGAAGCGGCAGGCGAAGTCGCAAGGCATGATCCAGTCGTACAACCAGTGGGTGATTGATAACTTAATCGAAGATGATGTTGTTGTCGCAGATATGTACGACAAAATTAAAGAGGGCACTTTCATTGGCGGTAACCTTAGCACGGCTCTGGCATCCAAGACAAAGCGGGGAGGAGCGGTTGTTTGGGGCGGTATCCGGGATTTAGCGCAGATTGAGGGTATTAAGGGGATTAATATTTTTTATCGGGGAATTGATCCCACGCCGCTGCGTGAATATGTTATGATCGGCTATAATGTACCCTGCCGCATTGGCCATGCCATCTGTCTGCCGGGGGATGTCGTCTATGGGTGCAGAAGCGGGGTTTACTTTATCCCAGCTCATCTTGCGGAAGAAGTGGTGAACGATGCTGAGCGGGTGCATGTGAAAGACATGTTTGGATTTCAGCGTGTCCGTGAGGGAAAGTACAATGCGGCAATCGTTGATTCTTTCCCGTGGAGTATGGAGATGTTCGAAGACTTCATGGAATGGTTCAAGACGGACGAGCAGGCGAAACCCTATCAGCACCTTGATTGGTCGCAGGACTTGGCTGAAACGATTGCGGGTGTCAGTGCGGAGCATGAGCGCTATATCCAGGGATCTCAGATGAAGGATATCAGTGAGGTCTGATTGCCCTAAATTCCTTGAAGTGCATTATGTGATTTTTCTTTTGAATTTGTGCTGCTTACTATTGAAAACGCGATGAACTGGGATTTCTGTCCATTTGGGTATGGGAAATTTGTGATTTGAAAGTGCAGACGCGGAGTGGCACGATTCAAAAGTTTTTTTACAAGAAATGAATGGAATCCATTAAAAATAAATGCAATGGGGGTAGAAAAACATGCAATTCAACAGCCGAGAAGACATTATTAGAATGACACCACTATGGAAAGGAGAGAGACTTCCTGACGGGAGACCCTATGTGACCGATGAACAGCTGGAAAGAATTCGGCATCTTTCATTGGAAGAGACATGGCAGATTGCCTGGAACAAATTGTATAACAATCAGTTTCAGGAGGGATTTCATTTTACCAATCCTGATGCGCTGCCAATGGTAGGCCGGGCGGTCACCATGTCGAATGTGCCGGTGAGAGAAGACCTGGGGCTGGCTATGCTGAAGGAGGGCAAAGCGAAAGGGATGCCGGGCGGCATCAGTTATCATGCCTGGGTAATCAGCAATCTTCAGGAAAATGATGTCCTTGTTGCCAATGCAAGAGATAAGCAGTATGAGGGCCCCATGGTGGGCGGCAATTTAGGCGGCGAGATTCGGAATAGGACCAAACGGGGCGGCGCTGTCGTCTGGGGCTCTATTCGGGATTTGGATCAGCTGGAAGCGATGGATCAAGTGAACTTCTTTTATCGTCATGTGGATCCGACTCCCTGCCGCAGTGAGACTATGATTGCTTATAACGGCCCCTGTATGATCGGCAATGCCATTTGTCTTCCCGGTGACGTGGTATACGCATGTAAGAGCGGCGTGTTCTTTTTGCCTGCTCACCTAGTGGAAGAGACGATCGTTCACGCAGAGAAAATCCAGGTTCGGGATATTTTTGGCGCGGAACGGATAGCCACCGGTACCTATCCTCCCTCTTCTATTGATAGCTACCCCTGGAGCCAGGAAATGATGGACGATTTCCTTGCCTGGTTCAAGACGAGCCCCAAGGCAAAGCCGTATCAGCACCTGGATTGGACGGATGAGCTGAAAGAGATCGAGACAGGGCACAGTGATGACCATGATCGGTTCATGTTTGGCGCGCTCAATTTGGATTACGATGACCCCAGACTTGAGGAATAATGTGCGTTAGCAAAAAGAGTATAGACCTTTAAAAGACAGATGAAACGATAAAGGGGAAACACACATTCTGATAAACCATCGTAAAGTCGTAAAGGAGGAAAAGAAATGAAAAAATCCAGGAAAATGTTAAACGCGCTGTTAGCCCTGGCTATGACCGCCTCTTTGCTGGCCTCATGCGGCAGCGACCCGTCAAGTTCTTCCGTCAGCAGCGGGGAAGAGGAAACGTCCTCAAAAACATTTGTTATGGCTGTTTCTGAGAACATGAAGAGCCTTGACCCCTATTATCAGACCACAATTACGGGCAAGACATTTACCCAGATGTACTTGGAGTCCCTGATTATGTACGATGAAACAACGGGAGAGTTTTTCCCCTGGCTTTGCGAATCGTATGAATATAGCCCCGATGGTTTGGAGTGGACCTTCCACATGAGGGAAGGCCTGAAGTGGTCAAATGGCGAGGTACTGGACGCCAACGATGTGGCCTATTCGTTTGAGCGACTGCTGTCAGATCCTGAGGGCTCCCCCATTGCCTCCCAGTATTGGGCGGATTTGGAGAGAGTCGAACTGATTGACGATTTGACGGTAAAGCTGATTTGCAAAGTCCCTGTTGCCAATATGCGTGTTTCCCTGGTCAAGACCTACATTATTCCTGATGAGACCCATAAGGAAAAAGGAGACGATATGTTTTATAACCAGGACATCCCGGCCAGCGGTCCGTGGGTCCTGGACGAGTGGGTGGATGGACAGTACATCAAGCTGCACAAGAACGAGGATTACTGGCGCAAGGATTGGTTCGACTCCTACTATGACAATGTGGAGATTCGGTTCATCACTGAGCCCTCTACTGGTGTGACTGCCCATGTCTCTGGTGATATCCAGGCATACATCCCCTCGGGCGGTATTTCTGTCGATATCTTGCCTCTTTACAGCGGCACGGAGGATAAGATTGATGTGTTTAGCTTCCTGAGCGGCAGCTATTCGTACGCAGGTATGTCCTTTAAGGAAGGATCTCCCTTCAACGATGAAAACTTCCGCTGGGCGTTTGAATACGCGATTGATCGGCAGGGAATTGTGGATAATATCTTGGGCGGCGGTGTTGTGCCCAACTCCGAGGCTCTGGATTCCTGCCTGGGCTATAACCCCGACTTGGAACCGTATGTTTATGATCCAGAGTTAGCCAAAGAATATCTGGAAAAGAGTTCTTATAACGGCGAACCCTTCGAGATTGTCACCAACAATGCAATTCCAAAGGCGGAGGACACAGTACTGTACATATCTGAGTGCCTGAACGCCATTGGAATGAATACAACTGCGCGGATCGTTGAGGTGGCGGAACTGCAATCTATTCGTGCGGAAGGCGACTACACGGTGTTTGTAGTCAATAATATGCATGGTTGCGGCGATATCGGAAATGATCTGGTTTTGCGTATTCTGAACGATGCCCACCATTCTTATTACTCTGGACCGGTTTATGATCAGCTGTGCGAACTGATCCGGGAGCAGAGCACGGAGCTGGATGTGGATAAGCGTGCGGGACTGATTCAGGAGGTTGAACGGGTTATCCGCGAAAACGCTGCGCCGCATTCTTATTTGTGCCAGTACGAGAGTACTTTTGCTATTGATTACGGTGTGACCGGGCTTGAGCCCTTTGCCGATGGTACGTTCCGGTTTACCTTTGTTACTTATGACCCGAACTCCCAGGGCAATGAATTCCCCGATTTTAGTCAATTTATTGAGGCGTAATCGCTTAAGGGTGAGGTAAATAGAAACATGTTTCAGGAGATGGATACCTCCGGGCATCCATCGCCTGAAACTAAAAAGACCTGCTAAGAAAAGTCAAGTAGAAATTTCAAGGTAATGCGGTATGCAAAAAGGCCGCGCCAAACCAAGCCGCTTCGCATCTCAGAAACGAAATGGCGGCCAGCCAATGCTTTATGGCGAGATCAGGCGGTGTGTTCCAGCGACTCCAGATAGGCTTTTACAGTGGCGTAGTAGATCCGCAGAAACTTGTTGGCGGAAGCCATCATGTAGACGCGGTAAGGCTTGCCCTCGGCGCGCTTCCTGTCCATGAACTGGTAGACCGGCTCATCCAGCGGCGCGTTCTGCAAGTAGACGGTCATGACAAGGAACAGTGTCCGCCGTAAAGACGATGCGCCAATTTTGCTCATGGATTTGTGTCTGCCGGTCACATCACCGGAATCATTTGGTGGAGCATCCAGTCCAGCGTAGGCCACGAGCGCTTTCTCGGAATAAAAGCGGCGCACATCCCCAATTTCAGCCATGAGTTGCGGGCCGAGAGTCGGGCCTACGCCGAACATGTCCATGACAACGGGATATTCCGGCAGCATGGAAGCCAATGCTTGCATTTCGTGTTTGAGCGCAGCAAGCGCGGCAGAGGTTGCTCTGAGCTGCGCAACCGCCTGTTCCACGAGCAGCTTGGTCGTTTCAGATTTTGGTATGACGTCAATGTGTCCGCAGGCCTCGGCGTGAATGGTATGCGCCTTTGCTTCACTGAAGTTGTAGCCGTGCTTTCTGCACCAACGTTGGTATTTGTTTGTGAATGCCTTTTGGGATTTCTCACTGACGCAGCGGCAATGCCAGAATTCAGCCACAAAATCCACCCACTTTTCACTCCCATCCCCGCGGATTGGGCTTGAAAACAGGCGGTTGACGTTTGGAAACACCATATCCAGCAACGAGATCAGGTTGTTCTTCAAAACCGTCTGCACCTTGGAATACTGCCGATACTGGCGGTAGCAGTTCTTCAGCAGCAGCCTGGTATCTTCCTCTGGAACATATCTCGGCAAAGTGAGCCAGCGGTCAAGGCCGTAGTTTGCCAGTTTTACGGCATCCTTTCGGTCTGTCTTGACCCGCCTCAAATCGTTGTTCCCGTAGCCATGCACCAGTTTTGCATTGATGACGGAAACATACAGCCCTGCGTCGTGAAGCAGCTTTGCCACCGGCGCATGGTAATTTCCTGTGGCCTCCATGACCACGCGTGTCTCACCGTTCAGGCTTTTGAGCTGCCTTGCCAGTTCGCTCAGTTCACTGTCGGTGTGCCGGACCTCAAAGGGCGAGATGACGACCTCTCCAAAGGGACGCATAACGGCAATCGTGCTTCTGCCTTTGGAAATGTCAATGCCAACAGAGTTCATTTGCATTCCTCCAATCTGTGAATCGCAACCGGAATCCATCTTTTTCTCATTGCCGATTCAATCTATTGGGTGACGCGAACTCCAAGGCTCAACCTGCTCAAATCGAACGCTGCAATAAGGGGATGGCTGACAGTCTTTTTAGCGGACATGGAAGCCCAAGGAGGCATTGGTCAGCCAGTTGCTCCCCTTATTGTAGCTTAGGCATGAGATGGAAAGAAAGCCGGACTGGCTGCCCGACTTTCCTGTCCTAATTTATTGTAATAGGAGGGTTAAGAATGTTGGAATATATTTTAAAGCGAATTGGACAGACGATTTTTGTCCTGTTTATCGTTTCCATTTTCGCTTTTTTCCTCATCCGTCTTGCCCCGGGCAATCCAGCGCTTTTGATGGTTCCGGATGGGTCGTCTGATGAAGTGATCAGGGCTATGGAGGAAAAGCTGGGCCTTCATGATCCGCTATATGTTCAATACTTCCGTTATATTTCTGATATTTTGCATGGTGATTTAGGGCAGTCAACGCAGTATCGGGTTCCCGTAGCCAAAATCGTTGCGGACCGGTTGCCGAATACTGCACTTCTCGCAGTTGCCTCTGTGGTGGTAGGACTTTTAATCTCTATTCCGTTGGGGATCGTGGCCGGATCCCATCGAGGAACGGGGGTCGATTTTTTTGCCATGTTTGTAGCTCTCTTAGGCCAGTCTTTCTCCCCGGTGTGGCTATCAGTATTTTTAATGCTGGTGTTTGCAAATGTTTTGGGCTTGTTGCCAGCGATGGGAATGGGAAGCTGGAAGAATCTGATTTTACCTGTGGCGACGTTGGCCTATCCGATGGCAGCTCAGATTACCAGAGTTGCCCGGTCAGGGATCATTGACACCCTGAGCGAAGATTATATTACGGCAACCTATGCCAAGGGAATTAGCCGATTTGAGGTAAACTGGAAGTATGCGCTGAAAAATGCACTGATTCCAATTGTAACTCTTGTTGGTATTACGATAGGCTCCTTTTTGTCCGGAACGGTCATAGTGGAAACAGTGTTTGGATGGTCTGGCATCGGCCAGCTGATGCAGCAGTCCGTAAACGTGAGAGACTATGCTATGGTGCAATCGCTGATCCTGATTTCGGCCTCCCTGATTGCAATTATCAACATGATTGTAGATATCATTAATTCTTTCATTGATCCTAGAATGACCTTGTCATAAGAGGGAGAGCTTGCATGGATAAAAAGATTATATTGAATCGCATGAAGCATAACCCCTTTTTTATCATTGGGGCGACGATCATCGTATTATTGCTTCTCATTTGTTTTTTGTCTCCTTTGTATATCCAGTTTGATCCGACCGTAAGTGACTTGGCAAACAAATTTCAGGCCCCGGATCTGAGTGCCGGCTTGTCCAGCCATATTTTGGGTACGGATAATATGGGGCGTGATGTATTTACCAGACTGGTTGTGGGCGGAAGAGTCTCATTGACCATTGCGATTATTGTAGTGGCGCTCCAAATTTCCATCGGCGTAATATTGGGACTGTTTGCCGGATATTTTGGAGGCGTTATTGACATTATCGTCATGCGCCTTTGTGAAATCGTACTCTCCATTCCTCAGTTGATTTTGGCAATTGCGATTATGGCAGTCATGGGGCCCAGTCTGAGCAATCTTGTATTTGCCATGGTTTTTGGCGGTTGGGTGCATGTTTGCAAGGTCACACGAAACAATGTCCTAGTTTTGCGGAAGCAGGAGTTTGTGCAGGCATCCATTGTCCTGGGGGCAAAAACGCCTCACATTGTGCTGAGACAAATTTTCCCAAACGTACTGACCCAGATTTTTGTCGTAGGAAGCCAACGTTTCGGTGAGTCTATTTTGCAGGAGGCGGCGTTGAGCTTTCTGCAGCTTGGAATCCAGGCACCAGATCCGGCCTGGGGCAATATGATTTCGGCGGGGCGCACATTTATGGCTACTTATCCTTGGATGGTGGTAGCTCCGGGCATCGCGCTGATGCTGGCCGTATTGTCTTTCAATTTCCTGGGCGACGGTCTCCGCGATATATTGGATCCGAAACGTAAAGTATAATGGGAGATACTAAAATGTCAAAGTTGAAAAACGAAGAAAAAGTCCATGATGTGGCCCAAAAGGAGAAAAAACGAGAGCCTTTGGTGGAAGTGAAGGATATGGTTGTCGAATTCAAGACGGAGCGATCGATCGTTCATGCACTGAACGGCGTGAATTTGACAATCTACCGGGGAGAATCTCTGGGACTGGTAGGGGAAGCTGGAGCGGGAAAGACTACGACAGCGCTGGGAATCCTTAACCTAATGAGTGAGGAATCGGCCAGAATTGTCCAAGGTGACATTACATACGATGGAAAATCGGTTTTCAAAATGAGTAACCATGAGCTTCTCAGCATGCGGGGCGGAAAAGTATCCATGATTTTTCAAAATCCCCTGACGTCTCTTAACCCGGTATTTACGGTGGGCGAACAGATTGCAATGCCGTTGCGTAAGCATATGAACATGAAGCGGAAAGAGGCGTTGAAAGAGGCATCTAAATTGCTTGAAATGGTGGGAATCGCAGGGGGAAGAGTGACGGATTATCCACATCAGTTCAGCGGTGGGATGAGACAACGCGTAGGGATTGCTGCGGCACTGGCATGCAGGCCGGAGCTTTTAATTGCGGATGAACCGACGACTGCGCTGGATGTGACAATTCAGGCCCAGATTTTGGAGTTGATGAAGGGCTTACAGGAAAAGTATGATACGTCGTTGCTGATGATTACCCACAATTTGGGTATTATTTCTGAATTGTGTCAACGAGTGGCAGTCATGTATGCAGGGAAAATAATTGAGGAAGGAGCGGTGGACGAGGTGTTCTCCCGCCCGGCGCATCCCTATACTGTGGGACTTCTCAATTCTTTGCCAAAGCTGACTGGGCCGAGAGAGCGCCTGGTTGCCATCCCGGGACATGTCGCAGATCCGCAAAACCTTCCCAGTGGCTGCAGTTTCCATCCCAGATGTGCCAACTGTACAGAACGGTGCAAAACAGAGACGCCAGACATGCTGTCAATCACGGATCATCACAGTGTGGCCTGTTTTAACCCGATGAATCAGGAGTATAACAATGGATAATAAATTATATGAAAGCCAAGCCGACGTCCGTGAGACGGAGGGAAAAGAGCCACTGGTCAGAGCGGAGCATCTCAAAAAATATTTTAAAGTAAAAAAGAAGGGGATGCTGCATGCGGTTGATGATGTAAGTTTTGAAATCAATCAGGGAGAAACGCTGGGTGTGGTAGGGGAGAGCGGCTGCGGAAAGAGCACGGTCGGAAATGTGGTCATGCGATTGCTGCCGAAAACAGAGGGGTCTCTTTATTACAGAGGTATTGATGTCTTTCGCGCCAATAAAGAGGAGAGTATGTATCTGCGAAAAAAGATGCAAATCATCTTTCAGGACCCCTTCTCTTCTCTGAATCCAAGAAAAACAATCTATCATATTCTTGCAGAGGCCTATAATATCCACAAAATCGGTACTAAAGCGGAGATTGCACAACGCATCCATGACCTTTGCGATATGGTTGAGTTGCCTCAAAACCTGTTGGACCGCTACCCGCATGAATTAGATGGAGGCATGCGGCAGGTAGTGGGAATTGCACGGGCACTCTCATTGGATGCTGATTTTATCGTGTGTGATGAGCCAGTTTCTTCTCTGGATGTGTCTGTTCAGGCGCATATCATCAATATGCTGATGGACATGCAAAAAAAGCTCAATTTGTCATTCCTGTTCATTTCGCATGACCTGAGCGTGGTTCGGCATATTTCTAACCGGATTGCAGTGATGTACCTGGGACAAATTGTAGAAGTGACTGATGCGGATGAAATTTTTACCAATACCATGCATCCGTATTCCATTGCGTTGCTCAGCGCAATTCCAATCGTGAACGTGGGCAAAAAAACAAAACGAATTGTGCTGGAAGGTGATGTGCCTAGCCCGATGAATCCTGCACCCGGATGCAGGTTTGCGCCTAGATGCTGGATGGCGCATGAAGACTGTAAAAATAGTGATCCTCCGCTTCAAGAAGTCACGCCGGGACATTGTGTTGCGTGTTTTTATGCTAAGCAAGCGCGGGAGAGAAGCGAGGAGTTAAGAAAGCATTTGCTTAAATAGTGCTCTGGAAGAGAACGATGCCTTTTCAGGCTAAATGACCCCATAAGAAAAAACTAGACTAAGTGCGAGTGTATGAGCAAAGAAAGGGAAGAGACATCATGAAGATTTTAATTGAATATGGTGAATCTTATTATGAAGCGACGCCTGAATTCCCTGAATATTTTAAGAGAAAAGGGCACGAAGTTGTGTTATTCCCATCCGGGCCGGAGAAGATCCGTGCATTGAAAAAGGAGCAGCTGCATGAGATGGTTGCCGGCTGCGACATTATCAGCAGGCAGGATATCAGAATCAACGATGAGATTCTCGATTTGGCCCCAAATCTTCGGCTGGTTACCACATTTGGTGCGGGATATGGCGGAGTGGATGTGGAAGCCTGCGGAAAACGGGGAATTCCTGTGGTCAATGGACGTGGTGGTGGCGCACCGTCCGTCGCTGAGCTTTCTGTTTCGATGATGATGTCTCTTGCCAGAAAACTTCCTCAATATGATGCGGAAATGAGACAGAGCCTTTGGGAGCCTAAAATGGGGGGAGAGTTGACCGGCAAGACAGTTGGTATTATTGGAGTTGGTGCCATAGGCGGCTACTTGGCAAAAATTGTCCGAAATGGCTTTGATGCTAAAGTTTTGGCTTATGATGTAGTAGAAAATGCTGAATTGGTGTCAAAATACGGCGTTGAATACGTAGATCTGGAGACGCTTTGCAGACGTTCGGATTACATCTCATTACATACACCGCTTTTTCCCTCCACTCAGGGTATGATCAATAAGAGGCTTTTTGATATTATGAAGCCGACTGCGTTCTTCATTAACGTTTCCCGCGGCCCTGTGGTTGTGGAAGAAGATCTGTATGAGGCGCTGGTGAGCGGAAAGATTGCTGGGGCTGGTTTGGATGTTTTTGATCCGGAGCCGCCTGAGAGCAATCGTTTCTCCAAGTTGTACAATGTTGTCATGACACCCCATGTGGGAGCCAATACACCGGAAACTGCAAAGCGCATTGCGTCTATGCACATACAAAGCATTGAAGATGCGATTCAGGGACGGGAGATCAGAGGAAATATCGTGAACCGAGAATACCTGCAATGATAAATAAAAGCCGGAGGTGTATTAAATGAAAGCTGTTTTTACATTGACTTCCTCTGAGTCCAGGCGCTTAATTGCTAAGGCAGTTGTACAGATGCCGGAATTTAAGACTGCTTGGGAGAAGGCCTATGTGCTTTTGGCAGGAGGGACAACAAATGCGTTTATTGCACAAGAGATTGGCTGCAAGGGAATAGAGCCCGCGCTATGTACGGCAGGCGTGAGTACAGACGGACTTTTATGTGTCACGAATCCGGATAGCCGCAGAAGCTATCCAAACGTGTTTTTCAAGGGAATTGCCCAGCCGGATAAAACTCTGACAGATGGGTTAAATGATTTTTATCCTGAGACAGTGGTGATTAAAGGGGCAAATGCGGTAGACATGGACGGTTATGTCGGTGTCATTACTTCGGGATTTGATGGAGGAACGATTCCGAGGATTATTGGAACAGTTACGTCAAAGGGACTGAAATATATTGCACCGGTCGGTCTGGAAAAACTTGTTCCGTCGGTTCAGGCGGCGGCAAAAGCGCTGGGGGGAGCATCCCACATTGATATTTCCTTGGGAGCCGATCCGGGAATGTATTGCATTGCAAATACGACAATTATCACCGAAATTCAGGCAATAAAGATCTTGTTCGGCTGCGATGCTGCCTTGGTCTGCTGCGGCGGCGTAGGGGGCAATGAAGGAGCCGTAACTTTGGCAGTGGATGGTGAAAAAGATCGTATTCAGGATATGGTCGCTTTTTTGGAGCAAAACATCAAGGGTGAGCCGCCGGTAAAGGGCAACAAGGGAATATGTGAGATTTGCCGTTATCGGTTCTGCCGTTATTGCGGAAAGAAACCGGAAGAATTACCTGAGTGGATGAAAAAGAAAGGGATCCAGCGGTAAAGAATTGCCTGACAAGTTAAAAAGCGATAAGCTAATGAAAAGGGCCTGCCGCAGAATGTTTCCATTCTGCGGCAGGCCTTTTTTGTGTGGGGGCGGTTAAAAAATGCTTGTTCCGGCGGCGCTTTTGCAGGGCAGACTCCCGCTGGATAAGGTAGAATAAATTTCGCAAATTGAAAAATGGATAAAAAGAGACATGGTTTGCAGATCTCTGGTAGAATGAAGTCGCGACACACCATTCTGAAAGGAGACAGCAAACCATGTCCGAGAAGATTGTACAGCTAAACGAGGAAGTTATCAAGGGGCAGCTCAAGTGTCAACCACCAGTGAATCTCCAACCGGCACGCCAAAACCTGCTTTTTGATTTTCTTCATCATCTTATAATACCTCCAAATATTTCTTTTGGAAAGATTTATCTTTCCGATGGTTAGATAGTAGTACAAGAGCTTTGTCGAAACCCGTCGGATTTGGCGCATTATTGATTATTTTCTGGGAAGAGACGCAAAATAGCACAGGGCAACAGTGTTTCTGTCGGCCTGTGCTATCCCTAAAAAGCAAAAAACAGCCCAACACCAATGGTGTCAGGCTGTATACTCACTGTGTATTATCTTCAAGAAATAGATCAATGACTTTCATCAAACGCTGCTGACGGATCTCCGGAAGGTTGGTCAACCGTTCGGCATATTTCGATGAGATGATAGCCGGTGCCACATCCAGGACATCGACAAGCAGCGAGTTGGCATCAATCTGCAAGGCATTTGCTATTTCAATCAAACTCTCAAGGCTGGGGCTTTTTGCTCCGCATTCAATATTGCTCAGATACTTGGAAGACAGATTGACCATTTCAGCAAGCTGGGCCTGCGTGATATTATGAGCCACTCTGGCCTCTTGTATTCGTTTACCAATCGATTTCATATCCAAATTGGCACCTCCTAATAGAAAGAATGTCTTTCTATTAGATAGTATATTGAGCATCCGAGCCACTATAAACCCGCCATAGGAAAGACTATTCCACCCATTAGCAAGATAATAGGCTGCCGACTCTTACGAATCGACAGCCCATTGCTCAAAGGGTACCACTATTTTTTATGAGGTCACGAATGGCATTCAGTTTTTGACCGATTTCGCGTGATGGCTGCGACAAGCGCTTGCCGATCTCCTTGTTGCAGTAGCCCATGACCTTCAGCTGGAGTATGACGATTTGCTCCTCCGTGAGAAACTTACGCCATGCGTGCCAGAGAAAGGCGGTGTCAGAATTGTATTCGGTGCTTGGCTGCATAGAGGTGTCTTCCAGGGGCATCTCATATTGAGCCCGGCAATCTTTACGCCTTCTTTCACGCCCCAGTTCTGCCCAGAGGCGATACCACAGGATCGTGGAGAAGGCGTATTTATTCTGAAGCTCTTGGTTTGAGGTGTAAGTAGCCACTGTACGAAGAAACCGTTCAGCGAATAGACCATACTCCTCGTCACCCAGGCCATGCCGGCCCATAAATTTGAGCAGCAGGCCATAGTGCTCAACAGCAAACTGCCGTTGGTACTCCGTAAGGACGATTTCTTTTCGTCTGCCCATGCGGATCACCCCTCCATGCTTCCACTAAAAGGGTCGGATCAATATCCGGTCTTCGGAAGCGTGGGGTTGTTCAACCGGCGCACGACCGTCACCCAAGTTGCTTTGGCGGTCTCCCATTCGTTGAGGTACTTGCCGCCGACATCTGCACGATTGATGATTTGGTAGCCATTGCTGACGGTTCCCAGTACCTGTACCCGGATGGTGGGGTTGATGAAGGTCTGGAAGCCGGGAGCGACGGTGCCGAACTCGAACCGCACATCGGTCACATACTCGCCCTGCACCAGACCGAGGGTAGTGGCATTGAGGGTCAGAGTGTAATTATTGGTGGTCAGCAGGTTACTGGCCAGCGTGCGGTAATCGTTCAGATTGGTCTTGAAGGTGACCTTGTAGTAGAGTCGCTGGGTATAGGTGCCAGTAGTCAGGGATACGCCTCTGGTGGCGTCGGTAGGCAGGCGATCATGCCAGTAGAAGCTGTTGAGGGGTACATTGGAGGCATTGGCTATGCCGCTGATGGTGTAGGACATGACCTGGCCGGGCTGCACCTCGCGGTTGCCGGTCTTCTTGATGGTGACATTCAGATTTGCCGCCTTATCGTACTGGCTCAGCTTGATGATCTGGCCGGGATACTCGATCTCGGCCTCCAGCTTCTCACCGTTGAGCTGATAATACGCAGGAGCGGTCACCTCAGTCAGGTAATAGCGGCCCAGAGGCAGAGGAGCAGAAGCGGCAACGCCGTGCTTATCGGTCACGATGTAGCCGACCACCTGACCGGATCTGGCGCGGGTGATTTCGTAGACTGCGCCTTCTAGAGGAGTTCCGGCCGCATCGCCGGTCACGGGGTTGTTCTCGGCAGCATACTTGCGCAGCTGGATTTGACCGGTGATCGCCTTATTTTTCCACTCAATCTGGGCACACTTGCCGCGCTCCACATAGACGGTCTTGTACTGCTCGTCACGAGTGTAGCCGTCGGCAGCTTCCAGCTCACGGATGTAATACTTGCCGGGCTCCAGCTCGCTGTCGATCCAGATGTAACCGTCCTGATCGGTTTCATACTCGCCGATGGGGTTCTTACCGGAATCGTACAGGACGAACTTGACTCCGTAGATGCCCTCACCGGTGTCTGCATCAACCTTATGGATCATGATGGAGGACATCTTCTGATTGGTGATCTCCAGAGTGGCGGTCTCACCATCCTTCACGCAGATGTAGGCGGGCGTAGCGTCCAGCTTATAGCCATCGGCTGCCTTCAACTCTACGACCTTGTACCAACCGCTCTCAGCGCCGGGCAGGTAGATGACGCCGTTGCGGTCGGTGGTGTAGGTGCCAACAACCTCGCCATTCATCTTGGAGATCTCGAACTTGACGCCCTTGATTCGCTCGCCGGTATCCTCGTCGCTCTTAACGAGCTGGAGGCCGCCGGCAGGGGTGTTATAGAAGGTCAAGGTCTGGGTGTCGTTGGCATTCACCACAACGGTCTGGGTCCGGGTGTTCTCATCAATGCTGTACCCGGAGATGGTCTTGGTTTCCGTCACCACATAGGTGCCGGGCTCCAGACCGGAAATCAGGATTTTACCTTCGGAGTCGGTATAGTAGATACCGTTGGAGGAAATGGTTCCGCCCTTATCGGCGACGAAGCTGCCATCGCTGGTAGTTACCTTGAATTCCACACCCTCCAAGGGAGCGCCAGTGACAGAATCCTTCTTCAAAATGATGAGGGAACCCTTAGGCTGGTTGGTGAACTCCAGAATGGTGGTCTCGTTGCTCTTCACAGTGACGGTTTTGGCGGTATCGTCCAGCACATAGCCGGGCAGCGCCTCAATTTCCTTGACCACGAGAGTAGTGCCGGGATCAACCTTATTGATCTGGATGATGCCATCAGGATCGGTCATATGCTCGCCGGTGGCATTGCCAAATGCAGCGCCATCGGTGGTCGTCACGGAGAAACGGACGCCGGCCAGAGGACTGCGCGTGACGGCATCGGTTTTCTTGATGAGGATGCCGCCGGTGGGCTGGTTCCGGAACTCAAGGGTCACGGTCTCGCCGCTCTTTATTTTGATGCTCTGAGGGGTATCGTCCAGGATATAGCCGTCCTTCGCTCTCATTTCCTTGGCGATGACAGTCACATTGGGGGTAAGGCCCTCAATCAGAATGGTGCCTGCGCTGTCGGTCGTGAATTTGCCGTTGCTGTTGCCGACGACCGTACCATCACTATAGGTCACCATGAATTCCACATCAGCCAGGGGCTTTCGAGTCACGCTGTCGATTTTCTTGATCAGCAAGCTGCCGAGAGCCTTGTTGCCGAAGGTTACAGTGATCACATCCTGATCCGCACCGCTGAGATAGACGGTCTGAATATCGTTGTCGCTTAGCACATAACCGTTGGGTGCGGAGATCTCTTCAATCACATAGGTGCCGGCATCAAGACCGGTTAGGACGAAGGTGCCGTTGGAGCTGGTCTGGCGTTCAGCAATGATGGTGCCGCCGGTGCCGCTGGTACCGCTCAGGTATCTCACGCGGAACCATGCACCCTGAAGAGGATCTCCGGTACTGGCATCCACCTTCTTGACGATAATGGCGGACAGGGGCGTATTCTCGAAGGTGACGGTCTTGGCTCGGCCGGCCTCGATATAGACCTCCTGGGAGGCGGGTTCCTTGATGGAGTAGCCTGCTGCGGGCTCCAGCTCGGTGATGGTGTACCAGCCGTCATCCAGCTTGTCCAGCTTGAACTGGCCATTCTCATCGGAGTAGAAAGTGCCCAGATCACGGATCTCGCCGGTGCTGGTATTGTTGGAGCGATAAGTCACGCTGAATTTCGCACCCTTGATGGGGTCTGCGGTGATGCTGTCGATCTTATTGACCGTCAGGGTAGGCTTTGGATAGTTCTGGAACTGGACGGTGCCCGTTCTGTTGGGGAACAGGGTAATCAGCTGATGCTCCTCATTGAGCAGATACCCATCGGGTACAGACTGCTCCCAGATCTCATAGACGCCGGGCATCAGCTTCTCCAGGAAGCAGCGGCCATTTGCGTCGGAAGTAACGGTGGTCAGCGTGGAGGAATCCACACGCTTGACGGTGAAGGTGACGCCTTCAACGGGCTTGCCAGTGATGGCATCGGTCTTCAGGATCTCCAGATTGGGCATCCGATCATTGGATACCACCAACTCGCTGATCTGGCCGGGGAACAGCTCCACATGATATTCATGATGATCCTTCACATGCACCGAACGGAGATCCCCTGTCCAAAACACAGCTTAGGCGTATGTGGACTTATATCGAACGGCGGAGAACTAAAGAGCGGATATACTACCGTTATGCCGATGGGAAAAAGACGGCGTTCAAGGTGGAAGCCAAACTGGGAACAAAGGCAAAGCGTGGCGGATACACCTACTGCCTCGACTTCGATGTAACGCCCCACATTCTGAGACATACCTACATCACCAACCTGCTTCTGGGGGGCGTCGATATAAAGACCGTTCAGTATCTTGCAGGGCATGAGAAATCTAAGACGACGCTTGAAATCTATTCCCATCTCACCTATAATCGCCCAGAAGAACTACACGCAAAAATCAACGCCGCATTCTGA
>Ga0129308_1002262_pt1 | contig 16814 bp, 14 predicted proteins | sample L827metagenome_FD_94440 | JGI IMG/M metagenome (GOLD analysis project Ga0129308, IMG submission 94440) | Ring-tailed lemur group fecal microbial communities from Wisconsin, USA - L827 metagenome | ecosystem: Host-associated > Mammals > Digestive system > Large intestine > Fecal | place: USA...
CCTCCTTTGCATTGATGCGGTTGGCGAACCTTCATCAATTCTAGCATCGGAGGTCTTCTGCTTTAAGCATTTTATTCTCACCAGCATAGCTGGTGGTTTTTTACGCTGAAGCGCCAAAAAAAAGACCGATTCCATTTGGAACCGGTCTTGGGTTTGTTTTAAACTAGAAGATTGCTCTCTCAGTTTCTTTGTCAAACAGATGAATCTTATTAACATCCATCGCCATTTTGATCTGCTCTCCAGCCTGCGCAGTAACGCGGGTGGAAACTCTGGCGGTCAGAGAGTTGCCAGCACAATCAAGGTACAGATGCGTCTCAGCGCCCATCATTTCGGTAACATCGACTTTGCACTCGAACAAACCAGTAGTAGCAGCACCCAGGAAAATTTCCTCTGTATGCAGATCTTCCGGTCTTACGCCCAGCGTAATCTCTTTGCCGACATAGTCTGCAACACCCGGCACTTTTGCTTTGGCATCCGGCAGTTCTACCGTAAAGGGTTTCTCTGCATCGCCATACTCAACAACCAGCTTGCCGTCTTTGGAAGCCAGCTTCGCATCGACGAAGTTCATTTGTGGAGAACCAATAAAGCCCGCTACAAATACGTTTACAGGATTATCATACAGGTTTTGAGGAGTATCTACCTGCTGGATGAAACCATCTTTCATAACAACGATTCTATCACCCATGGTCATAGCCTCAACCTGGTCATGGGTTACATAGATGAAAGTAGTACCCAATCTTTTATGCAGTTTGTTCAGCTCGGTTCTCATCTGCGCACGCAGTTTTGCGTCCAAGTTGGACAGCGGCTCATCAAGCAGGAAGACCTTCGGCTCACGAACAATTGCACGGCCCAGCGCAACACGCTGTCTCTGGCCGCCGGACAAAGCCTTCGGCTTTCTGTCGAGCAGGTGAGAGATATCCAAAATACGAGCAGCCTCTTCTACGCGGCGTTTGATCTCGTCTTTCGGCGTTTTACGCAGTTTCAAACCAAATGCCATGTTGTCAAACACAGTCATGTGCGGATACAACGCATAGTTCTGGAATACCATCGCGATATCTCTGTCTTTCGGAGGAACGTCATTTACCAGTTTATCGCCGATGAACAGTTCGCCCTCAGAGATTTCTTCCAAGCCGGCGATCATTCTCAGGGTAGTGGATTTACCACAGCCGGAAGGACCAACCAGGATAATAAACTCTTTGTCTTCGATTTCCAGGGTAAAGTCAGTTACCGCAGTAACACCGCCCGGATATTTTTTGTAGATATTACGCAAAGATAAGCCTGCCATTATTCATTGACCTCCTAAATGCTAAATATGAAACTATACAGTTTAATATTAGACGAATTTCTTTTCCTTATGATAGCAAAAAATCGTGCTTGATGGCAAGTACCTATATACCCAAAGTTAATCTTTCTACTTTATCTAAAATGCCTAATTTCCAGAAAAGGTTTCCAGATCTGTTGAAAAACAGTCTATATTTTACCCAAAAGCATTTTGATTTCTTTGTCTAAAATTTCGCGCGATTCTCCTGGCTGCAATGCGTTATCCAGTAAAAGCCCGCCGATCGCAGTGCGCTTAAGCCAGAGGACTCTGCGGCCAAAGGCCAAAAACATCCTTTTCACCTGATGGTACATGCCTTGTGTCAAAATCACCTGACAAAGCGGCTGTTCTCCATTTTCCAGCACTGATAGCTGTGCAGGATTACAGGTAACCCCATCCTCCAATACAACGCCTGCAGCAAACTCTTCCACCATCTGCTCAGTCAACGGCCCATCAATTCGTGCATGATAGGTTTTCGGCACATGATGTTTGGGTGAAAGAATAGAATGGGCAAACTCCCCGTCATCGGTAATCAGCACAAAGCCCTCTGTATCCTTATCCAGCCTCCCTGCTGGGAAAAGCCCCGATCGTCGATATGTTTCCGGTACCAAATCCAGCACAGTAGGCTGTTTGGGATCCCGGGCAGCACTTAAAACGCCGGAAGGCTTGTTCAGCATAAGGTATAAATGTTTCTGGATGAGCAGAGGTTTTCCGTCCAGTTCCAGCGTATCCGTATCCAAATCAATTTTAACGTCAGGAAACAATGCCTTTTTCCCGTTGTGCAAAACCCGCCCCTGCCAAATCAGCTTCTTTGCGTCCTTGCGGGAATATTGCGTTCTTGACGCTAAAATTTTATCCATCCGTTCTAAATGCAAGTTTTTTCCCCCATTTTTCGTTCAGCAGAGAGCCTGTTTACGATGGTCCTCTCCAACTGGCAGCGACCAGGACCGCTGCCAGACACTTTCCATCTTCTTGTTTTCTGCCGGAATTTTTCGTTTTCCGGCCGCAGCGTGATACTTTCGCACAAACATAACGTGAAACGCCAATCGAAACACGTTAGCTCGGACAAATCCGCCGGGTACTTTCTCCCTCCGCGTCTTTCCATGCGTCGGGGATCTTCCAGTTTCGACCATGCCGTGAGGTTATTATAGCATATCTGTTTTCTCTTATCCAATCCCAAATCAAGACATTGAAAAACCGTGAGTAAAACTTTCTTCTCCGCTGGTACTGATGTCCCCTCCGATTATCCTGCCATCATAAACCAGCAGCGTACAGATAACGTGTTCCGGCTGGTCCGGATAGTTAAGGACAGAATATTGATATTTTTTACATCTTTTTCCCTGGTATTTCGTAAGATCCATTCCCTGCGTTTTTTGCAAATTATTATACTCTTCGTATATTGAATCGAACTCCTCCGGAATTTTTACTTCCATAACTGTCAAAGGTTCCTCCGTAATCTCCCAGCCAAAAGACCGGATAAATTTTTGCCTTTCTTCTTCGGTCCCCCCCAAGATTTTTTCACTTTTTATTTTGGAGTGAGCTGCTGTTTGCTGAACTGTGCCAATTAATTTTCCGCCAAATAAAACGGCTGTTATGGCAAATAAAAAAAGCCCCACAATAAAAGCAATCTTTTTTTTGCTGAAACGAAAAGACATGATAACCATACCGCATCCTCCTTTTGGAAAATGTATATGATTTTTTGTCCTATTTCATACGCAGACCAGTCCAAATGCTTCATTTTCCGCAGGACATCATTCCTCCTGATCCGACAAAACAGCTTTTTCGGTCCTCATTCTTTTTACGCGCTGTACTCATGGCAGATGACAATAGGGCTGTCACCGGCAGGCCACCGATAAAAAGAGCCATATCCAAGCAAAACTGCTCAGGTACGGCTCTCCTCTCACTATTCTTCCTGTAATGCTTTTGCTTCTTCAATCACCTGTGCTTCCAAATTGGCGGGAAGTTGCTCATAACGCTCAAAAGTCAGCATAAAGTAGCCCCGTCCTTGCGTCATGGAACGAATCAGTGTTGCGAAATCATGCATTTCACTCATGGGGACCTCTGCCACAATTTCCTGCAAGCCGTCTTCTGCCGGATTCATTCCCAGCACACGTCCACGGCGTTTGTTCAATTCACCCATTAAATCGCCGGTATTATTGTCCGGCACATAAGCTTTCAAAGAGCCTATGGGTTCCAGAATGCAGGGGCTGGCTTTGGGAAGGCCTTCTTTATAAGCAATAGAGGCCGCCATTTTAAAAGACATTTCCGAAGAGTCCACCGGATGATAGGAACCGTCGGTCAACGTTGCTTTCAGGCCCACTACCGGGTATCCAGCCAACACGCCTTTTTTGATACAGTCACGTAACCCCTTTTCCACTGCCGGGAAGAAGTTTCTGGGCACCGATCCGCCGAACACATTCTCTGCAAAGACCAGATCATCACTGTCGCATGGCTCAAATTCAATCCAGACATCACCATATTGGCCATGTCCTCCAGATTGTTTTTTATGTTTTCCCTGTACTTTTACCTTCTTGCGAATGGTCTCGCGATAAGGAACACGGGGATTTTCCATCACAATATCTACGCCGAACTTCGCTTTCATTTTAGAAACCAGCACATCCAGATGCTGCTCTCCCAAACCGGTAACGATCTGCTGCTTGGTTTCCACATTATTTTCATAAGCGATGGTACGGTCCTCTTCCATCAGCCGCTGCAGGGCCTGAGCGATTTTTCCTTCGTCCCCTTTCGCTTTTGGCTTAAACGCAATGGACAAACAAGGTGCTGGAAACTCCATCGGCTCACATTTTAGCGGACGGGACGGGTCGCACAGCATATCACCGGTATTGGTTCCTGCCAACTTCGTAACAGCGCCGATATCCCCGGCACCAATCTGTGGGGTATCTTCCTGTTTTTTTCCTTTGACAAATATAATCTTACCCAACCGCTCCGGCTGCCCGGTTGTTGTGTTGACTGGGATCTGGTCAGCCGTCAATTTACCAGATAAAACCTTGACATAAGACATTTTCCCTACGAATGGATCAGCAATGGTTTTAAACACAAATGCCGCCAATGGCTGATCGTCTGCACAAATCAGCTCCACCGGGTTTCCGTCAGAATCCATACAGATTTCATCGTCCGCTTCCTTCGGAGAAGGCATCAACTCACAAATCATGTCCAAAACCATATCGACACCGGCTAGGGTAAACGCCGAACAGCATACAACCGGCGTGATGGTACCTGCTTTTACACCTTTTTTGATGCCGCTTAAAATTTCTTCAGCCGTAAATTGTTCGCCGGAAAAATATTTTTCGAACAATTCTTCGTCTGTCTCAGCAACCGCTTCAGAAATTGCGTTAATAAGGCCATCTACACGGTGGCCTGTTCCCGGCATCGGCACTTCTTTTGCCTCTCCCTTACCGTTATAGGCATATGCTTTCATTTCAATCAAATTGATATAACCGACTACATCTCGGCTTTCATAAACCGGAACAACTACCGGACAGACGCTGGGTCCAAAAACAGTTTTCAGCTGTTCCAGCACTTTATAAAAATCCGCATTGTCGCGGTCAAGCTTCGTCACACAAAACATCGCCGGTTTTTTTGCGTTTTTCGCCATGCGGTAGGCTTTTTCTGTACCTACCGATACACCGGATTTTCCCGACAAAGCAATCAACACATTGTTTGCCGCTCGCACACCTTCATACATTCCCGCGGCGAAATCAAACAATCCGGGCGTATCGATCAGATTGATCTTTCTATCCTTCCAGATCAGAGGAGCCACTGCCAGAGAAACCGAAACCTGCCGTTTGATCTCTTCCGGATCAAAGTCGCATACGGTATTCGCGTCCAGTACCTTTCCCAATCTATCCGTTGCACCAGCCTTGAACAGCAAAGCCTCTGCCAGCGAAGTTTTTCCTGCGCTGCCGTGTCCAGCTAATGCAATGTTGCGAATGTTTTCCGCAGTATACTGTGCCATAAATGTTTACGCTCCTTTCAGAATGGACATGCCGCTTCCCAAACGGCAGAACGAGAAGGGTATTGTCAAAATGGACAACCTAACCTTTTTCCCCGTTCACAATATATACATTATACATAATTCTTCTATTCTACGCAAGCATCTATTTGTAAATGAAATACATTTCATATAGAAATATTGGGAAATTTTTTATCTAAATCGTCCTGATTTTTCAACCATATCTTTCAAAATTCTACTGCCAATGGAATATCTGCCATATTGTATCCCGCTGTTATTCTGAAAAAATAAAGAGATCAAACATTTTTCGCAAAAAATTCTCCTAGGGCTATATATTTTCTTTGTCTCATTAAGATTCCAAATAACCAGTATTTTTACCGTGAAAATACTTTTTTACAAAAAAATGGACGGATAAATCCGTCCATTTTTTATTCATGTTTAATTGCTTCTAACGCACTGATTTTAACTGCCCGGTTGGCCGGAGAAAAACCGGAGACCAAACCAATCAGCGTTGAAAAAACCAACGCCAATCCAACCAGCCAAATAGGAATCACGGATATCTGGCTGGCACCTTCTGCTCCGCCGTAATAGTAGCCTCCCATCATACCTCCAAGTCCACCGCCGCCCAGCACATTTAACACCAGAGATATGATAAAGCTCAAAATTACGCCGATTACACCGCCGCCGAACCCAATCAGTCCTGCTTCCATCAAAAAGACGGTCCGGATATCGCCGACTACGCAGCCCAGTACTTTCATAATGCCGATTTCACGGGTCCGCTCATAAATGGACATAATCATCGTATTGGTAATCCCCATGGCCGCTACCAACAGCGAAATGCCGCCCAAACTTCCCAAAATCAGCATCATTTTATTGGCCTGTTCCTGCATGGGTTTACGCACCGTTTCCATGCTGTATGTATCATAACCAAGATCCTTGATTTTGGTTTCCACTTCATCCACGTACTTCATGTCTGTTACTTTGACATAAACATGATTGTAATTGATTTTACGCGGATTAAACGCTGCACTGGAAGAGGAAGAAATCCCGTTGAAATCATCATATTCCTGATATAGCTCATACAGCTGATCGATGGACAAAAACGCGCCATAAACGGTTTCATACCCCTTATTCCAGTCACCGACCAGCAGGCCGGTCACCGTCGCCTCATGCTTTTCCGGCTCCTGTGTATTTTCTTCGCCGTCCTGCTTGCCTACGGAAATGGTAAACGTATCTTTCGAAATATCTACCGGCGGATCGTCGATACTAGGGTCATACCATTCCCCGTTTCCATTGGGATTATAAAAGCTGAATGGTCCATATTCTCCAAACAAAATGGTATAGTCCTTTTCTTTTCCGGTGGGGAATTTTCCCTCTTTCAACTCATATCCCAGTTTCTCCAGCGCTTCCGGATACACGCCGTAAACACTGTCCTGATAAACATAGTCTCCGCACTGGATATTCACCTTGCCCCCATCGGCCTGAACAACTGGCGTAATTACGTCTACATGATCATAAGCGGCAATCTGCTCAATGATGCTATCGTCCAGGTTGGGGACACTGCTTGCCCCGCCAGCGCCGCTGCTGTAATTGTAAATCTCAATTTTGGTCAAATCGCCCATTTGGGCCAGCATAGCCTCCTGGCTTTTCTGAAGGCCCACGCCCAGCGAAATCATGACCACGATGGCGCAGGTGCCAATGACCACCCCCATAGTTGTCAGAGCGGTTCGAACTTTCCGCCGAGAGAGGTTTTGCAGGCACATTGCGATCTGATCAAATATCTTCATCGTCAGCCTCTTCTCTCTTCAGCTTGGTTTTTAAGAAAATCCAGGTACCGGATACACCGCCCACTGCCAGGCAGCCAATTCCGAACATCGCCCACTGCCACCAGCGCATGCCGGTATCTTCTTCTATCGGTTCCAAACCCGGATTCAAGCCCGGGTCCAGACCCGGATCGATGATATCGCCGCTGTTGTCATAAACATCACAGGTAAAATCCTTGGTGATTGTTGATACGTCGCCTTTTTCATTTTCATAAGTAATGGTGATGACAGCGGAAACCACCCCGCCCGCTTCCATGGAGGAAACGGAGAATTTTGCCGTACCGGAATCTCCGGCTTTGATATTTCCTAAGTTCTGCACCTGATTGGGTTCATCGATATTGCCCTCAATTTTCGCCGTCAGGTTATAGATATCCGCGCGGCCTTTATTGACATAGTTGAGCACTACATTGGTGCTTTCACCCGGCCAAAGCATTGTTGGGATCTCGGTCAGATCTACTTCAAAACGTTCCACCTGCGCAATCGGGATGGAAATGGTTTCCTCCGATGATTTACTTTGGCGGGTATCGTTGGCCACATATTCGTAACTAAAGGTAATATGTACCGACTCGCTCCCGGGCACAGCGCTGGTCAGGCACTTGAGCGGAATGGATTTCGTCATCGCGCCCTTTTTGTCTAGGGTAGGGATATAGTAGGTGTTGGATGCACCGGTAATCGAAAGGCCAGTGGTCGGTTCCACTTTCATGATGATATTTTCCAAAGTGATGTTGGAACTGGTATTGTAGAAGTTTACGTTCAGCGAAAAATCAGAACCGGCCGCCACGTCCGAACCGCCATAGCTGTAATTTTGCACCAGGATATAGGGCGTTGCCGGATCCGGAACAGTGGGATCGGGGTCGGGGGTACTCGGTTCTTGCGGTTCCGGGGTATGGCGGGACAGGTCTGCCGACACCACATATTCGTAAAAATCCTCGTCGGAGGAGGAAGGATAATTGTAGTACATGCGGAACTTGGCTTCCGTGCCTTTTCCATCGAACAAGACGTTTCGAAACTCAACTTTAAAGCGAAGATTTTTCTCTCCTTCTGGAGCATCAATCTTATCAACTTCTTTGAATGTACTGGAATCTTTTGCATAAAAATTCCCTGTCAGCAACGCAGCATAAAACTCATCGAACGTATCTTTTCCTTTTTGGTAGCTTACATTTGTATCCACCAACGTCAAAGTCAACGTTCCTTCGGAATAGCTATAACTTTCAATTAAAATACCGTCGCTGGTCAAAATATTAGGTTTTCCGCCAGTTTCATTGTCATCCGTACTAGAACTACTTGTTGAAATGGAATTACCAACTGTCGCGTATGCCGCGGACATCAAAACCCCGGTGAGGGTGCCAAGCAAAATCAGTGCCGCTAAACCTAAACTAATGATCCGTTTCATCACTCTGCTCCTTCTGTGCTCATATTCACCGCGTCCTTTTCCGCTGGAATCGGCGCGGAAACTTTTGCTTCCTCGGGCTCCGCCTGCTGCCGGTTTTCCCGGGCATTGTCAGCGGCGATTTGCTCCCTAGTCCGGGCAATGGACTCATTTTTTTCATCCCGGACGATCTTGCCGTCCACAATGGTTACAATGCGATCCGCATAGCGCGCAATGCCGTTATCGTGGGTAACCAAAATAAACGTCTGATTGTTTTCCCGGGACTTATTGACCATCAGCTCCATCACTTCCGTGGTGGTCTTGGAGTCCAGGTTGCCGGTAGGTTCGTCGGCGAAAACAATTTTCGGCTTGGTCACAAACGCACGGGCAATGCCGACGCGCTGCTGCTGACCGCCGGACATCTGGGTTGGCTTATGCTTCATGCGGTTACCCAATCCCACTTCCCGCAGCATCTCTTTGGCGATACGGGTCCGCTTGTCTTTGTCCATCCCGCGGAACATCAGCGGCATTGCTACATTTTCGATTCCGGAAAGGCCGGTCATCAAATTATAAGACTGAAATACAAAACCGATATTCTTCTGGCGAAACAGCGCCCAGCGCCGCTCGTCGAACCGGCAGACATCTTTCCCCGAATACAACACTTGGCCTTTCGTCGGTCTTTCCAGCCCTGCCATCATGTTCAGCAGCGTAGATTTGCCGGAACCGGAAGTACCCAGAATACAGCAGATTTCACCCCGCTGAATGGTCAGGTTGATGTCATCCAGTGCAACAACCCGCTCCTTACCCAGCTTATACACCTTTCGCAGGCCCCTGATTTCAATAAAGGGCGTTTTTTCCAAGGTTTTCCCTCCTGTGTCCGGCAAATTCCGCTCTTCGCGGTTTTATTCAACCATCATAACGAAATATGGCGTCCGGCCTTCACCCATTCGTCACATTCGGTCCTACTAATTTTAGACCCTGTTTGACAACAATCTGTTACAGGTTTTTCAAAAGTTTTGCGGAATTCACCGAAAGCTTTTTCAGCGCGCCGCTTTATGCTATAATAACCTCACGGCATTACCGGAAATGATAGATTCCCGGCGCCTGAGTAAAATGAAAGCATAAAGCGTCCGACATCGGTGGCCGTCTGCCGCATTTTGGTTGGCGTTTCACTCTTTTATCTCGCTGTTATGTTGGTAAATTTACGGCTTTGATTCCACAAAAAACCGATAGGATTTTTGTAGGCAAAAGCATAGATAATAACGCCACCCATCGGAATGGAACCGTGCCGGCAGATCACCTGCCGTCTATTTCGGCCACCGATACCAATAGGAAGGAATCCAAACATCCGGCTTTTCCATCCTATGCCGGAGAAAGGTAAAAAATATGCTGCAAAAAAATGATTTGATTTCTTTGACCATCACGGATATCACCAACGAGGCTTCCGGTGTTGGCCGCCATGAAGGCATCGCCGTTTTTGTACCGGGCACGGCAGTGGGCGACCAACTGAAAGTACGGATTGTCAAGGTTTTGAAAAACTACGCATACGGCATTGTAGAAAGTATTGTAAAGGCATCTTCCGACCGGATTAAGGATATTTGTCCGGTCTCCCGGCAGTGCGGGGGATGCTCATTGCGTCATATTTCCTATTCTGCTGAATGCCGGATCAAGCAAAACTGGGTGACAGAACATTTCCGCCGGATTGGCGGAATCGATCTCACCCCTTTGCCAATTCAGCCTTCGCCTGCCCAAAGTGCTTATCGAAACAAGGCGCAGTACCCGATCAGACGCGGGCCGGACGGAAAAATTAAAATTGGTTTTTTTGCGCCCCGCAGTCATCGCGTCATAGAAAACCATTGCTGTGATTTGCAGCCCTCCTTTTTTGGCAGCATTCTCAGTCTGATACAAAATTTTTTAGAGGAATACCGCATTTCCATCTATGATGAACTATCACACCAAGGGCTGGTACGCCATCTGTTTCTGCGTTGGGGCGAGCAAACCAACGAAGTGATGGTTTGCCTGATTCTCAACGGGAAAAAACTCCCTCATGCGGACATCTTGATCGACCGGTTGACAACAGCATTCCCGCAGATTGCTTCCATTCAGCTGAATTGCAACACGGCCAAAACCAATGTGATTCTAGGCCCCGTTTGTCAGGTATTGTACGGAAAACCCACTATTTCTGATGTTTTATGCGGTATCAAGGTGGAACTTTCCCCCTTGTCCTTTTATCAGGTTAACCGCAGCGGTGCTGAAAAATTATACCGCATTGCTGCCGATTTTGCCTCTCTTTCCGGGAATGAACTGCTGCTGGATCTTTATTGCGGCGCCGGCACCATCGGTCTTTCCATGGCTCATCAGGTCCGGGAAGTTATCGGGGTAGAAATTGTAAAAGAAGCGGTGGAAAATGCTAAAGAAAACGCACAGCGAAACAATATTCAAAATGCCCGTTTTTTGTGTGCAGATGCTGCTGGCGCGGCACAGACGCTGGCCGCAGAAGGATTGCATCCCGATGTCATTGTGCTGGATCCTCCGCGAAAGGGATGCGATGCATCTTTGTTGGAAACCATTGGGCAGATGGCGCCGGGTCGAATCGTCATGATTTCCTGCAACAGCGCCACAGCGGCGCGGGACGCAGCGATTCTGTGTCAAAACGGATATCAAGCAGCCAAATTGCAGGCCGTAGATATGTTCCCCCGTACCGCACACGTCGAGTGCGTAGTCTTGATGTCAAAAGTACAGAAGTAAATACCGAAAAAGGCTTGAAAACAAGGCATTTCCGAGAGTTGGGATTTCTTTTCCGGCTCTCGGATTTTTCGTTTTGGGGTGCTTGCAGTCGAGAGAAACCGAGGGTTGAGTTGACAGGTTGAAAATGGGCAAGGTTGAGTTGATAAGATGATTTTGTGTAAGGTTGAGTGGATAGGGATATTGAAATAGCCAGTCGAGATTGATTCCCGGCTGGCTTTTAACTTATTTCTCTTCTAATTTTTTGAGTGTAGTACCATCAGCATTACACCATGTAGCGTTTCCGCTGAGACTGGCACCGCCGATAAATGATGCAGCAGAAGAGGGGCTTGTAAAAAGTATATCTTCCATCAGGCAGTAGTTTGCATCGATTTTATCTGCGTATTTTTCACGGTTGCGTAATGTGGGGTCGGGGCAACTTTTGGTTAGTTTTGCGGCGATTTGACTACCCTTAAATACTACAAACCCTTCTGTTGTTCTTCGTCCCGTGGCTTTTACTCCGGAATGGTCAAAGTACAAAATTTCATCAGATGTATCGGAATTCAAGGCTAACGGAACATCAGCATCGGAAACTGTTGCTGGGATGATAATAGGCACGAATACCTTGTGTCCAAGAGTTCCCATGATAATTTTTGCGTTATCAATAAACTCTTCGAGTTCGCTTTCCTTTTCTTCTGTGATATTGCCTGGCGTAGGGTCATTTCCGTTTTTTACAACATAGCGTTTGGCCTGTGTAGCCAATCCGCAGAAACGATTTTCAAGATAGCTTATTTCGGTGGGACCGAAGGAGTTGTTAGATGTTGTAAATACAATTGCTTCTGTCCAGTAGTCTTTTTCCGGATTACGTTTGTGTTCTTGTAATCGGTTTAAAATACCTTCGCCGTTCTTCCTTGCTCCGGCTTGACCAATATATACCACATCCTTGTCGGTATCTTCGGTTTTGCCAAAGAGGAAGTAAACACCGCTTTGCTTAAGGTCGTCTCTCTCTTTGCATCTGTCTAATTCTGTCCTTGGAATTTTATAAGCAACGCCTGTCCAATTAGCAAGCGTACATTTCATGCGTCCATTTGCATCTCCGTCCATAAGGAAGAGATTTATACTTTTTCCACGTGCCATTGCAAGTGCCTCCTTCTTATAATCTTTGCTGCGTTCCTAAGAGAGGTACATTTACTTTTCGTAGGAATTCGTTGCATTCATCGATGTCCTTGCCATAAAAGGCAGTAAATAAATATTTGTATGCTTCATGTTCACGGTCGCCCTTAATAAATGTCATGCCGCCAAGACTCAACACTTCTTCCATTTCAGATACATCTAAACATAATCCGACACCCATTGCAACCAAAGGACGCATTGTGAATTTATGGGTGCCACCCTGGACACGAGAGAAATTCATTTTATCGAGTTTGGTTTTTTCTTCAAAGGTAGTTTCATACCAATGCTCATCGTCCATGCGTTGCTTCATCCACATCGCCGGAGTAATAGCGGTTGCTTGGCTGCGTTTGAGTTTCTTTTCAAAATCCTTTGATTTGTTGAAAAGTTCGGTGTTTTGAGTGTTTGCCTCAAAGGTTGATTCTTCACGGAAAATACTGTCGGAACGATACATGATGCTTGGAAGTCTGTGCATCAATCCGTCTGGCACCAAGCGTACAGAAAAATCAAGGGCACATTCTGTGAGATGTTTTTTCGCATATTCCGTTAGTGTTTTTTCGCCGGAGGCATTGGTCTGCAAGTACTTAGAATCATTTAAAACAAAATAGCCATCAGCGAAATGAAATGCACCTGTATCTAAAGCTGCCTTAAGTAGGTCATTTGAGAAGTACAGTTCAAAGGCCTGGATACGAGTAATAGGTCTGAGATGATATTTTGCGGTCGAACCTTTTTTATTACTCCGAGGTGTTCTTTCGTTGCCTGTGGTATCAGTGCCGCAGTATTCTTCGGCTTCTTGATAGCCTAACTCAAGCATTCTTATTGCAGCAGATTGCTTGGACACAGCGAAAAAATCAGAAACGACATCAATAACATTTGAGGTAACCGATAATTTGGTCAGCCCATTGCTGCCACAGAGCAGTTTGTAGGTTTCATCAACTTTTCTTCTAAAGGCATTACGAGGCATCAAAATTTTAGGAGCGATGGTCTTTGCCTGCCATTCCATTTTATCCTCGTCAGACCATTGCCCACCGAGAAGACTTCCGAAGTGCGAAGTGCGATTATTACAACGGAACGCAAATTCAGTACCATTTTCATGAGTGCGTTTAAAGTTGAAATAATTACGATGTCGCCACCAATGAAAACATTCATGGGCTATCAAAGTTGTTTCCGCCACCACCAGGATTGAGTTCCTTAATCAAGTAGGAGAGGAAGTTATATCTCTTATGGAATTCGAGATTTTCATAAGCCGTAGCTTGGATAAGGAAACAATAACCCTTTAAGAAACGGCGAATAGTAATCTTGATTTCCATCTGCTCCAGTTCAGGACGCTTTGTAATCAGCTTTAATGCACTGTCGAGCAATGCCCACATACGCTGCTTGTCCTTGGAAGTACGGTTTTCCTTATACAGATAAGTGTTAAATTCGTCAATATCGTCTGCATCCAAGAATTCGTAGGCATCAATCTCACGGTCGAGGTCACGAATGTCGGATGGCGAAATGGTCTCGAATAAAACGGTATCCTTGTAGTAAGGTTCAAAAGCTGCCTTGATATCATCGTAGCTGTTTTTGAAGTCCAGGACAAAAGTGGTTTTATCATAAGGAGGGCAAATTCTGTTCAAGCGAGAGAGTGTCTGTACTGCCTGTACACCACGCAAACGCTTGTCAACATACATTGCCACCAATTTCGGTTGGTCAAAGCCAGTCTGATATTTATCGGCAACGATAAGTACCTGGTAGCAACTGCGGTCAAATTCATATCGCAGTTCTTCTTCCTTAAAGCCGTTCATAACAGGCTCGGTGTATTCGGTATCGTTCAGTTTTACTTTGCCGGAAAAGGCCACAAGTGCTTTGATTCCGGAATAACCCTTTGCCTGGATATAATTCTCAAACTCTTGTCTGTATTTAACGGCAGCAGGACGGGAAGAAGTAATTACCATCGCCTTTGCTTTTCCACCAAGACAACCCGCAACATTGGCTCTGAAATGTTCGATGATGATTTCAACCTTTTGTGCAATGTTGGTATCATGCAAATCGATGAATCGAGCCATTTTGCGTTTGGCTGCAATGGATTGAAGTTCAGGGTCACCTTCGATAGCCTTGTTGATGTGGCAGTAGGTTTTCCAGGTAACATAGTTGTCCAGAACATTCAGTATGTATCCTTCTTCAATAAAGGATTATGCAGTCAGTAGCTTCGCAGAGAAAGCGGAAAAGCTGAAATACAAGCAAAAATACGAACAGGCAGAAAAGAGTGCATCCGTTTGGAAGCGCCGCTTTGAAGCCTTGAATGAAAAATATTTGGAACTCAAAAAGAAAGCCCAACCCTTTCTGGATGCACTGGAAATCGCATCCGAAAGAGTTCGGGCTTTTATTTCTGCCGTCCTCGCCAGAGGAAAGGAAACACGGGAACTTCAAACACCTGCCCGCAAGCGTGGACAGGATATGGAAATTTGATGGAGGGATTGCCTATTGAAGAAATATTATGAGGAAGCGAAATATAATGCGGCATTTGACCGCTGCGTGGATGTTATGACCCAGTTGCTCCAGAAATACGGGCGTCAGGTTTTGGATAAATTAGAGCAGGACGCTCCGCAAACGTTGGAGTGTTCCAAGGATGAGAAGCAAGCGCAGCCTTTAACGGATAAGGCTGCGTAAAAATTTACGATTTACACGTTGCGTATTCGATGTAGCTGTGCTATAATGATTACGCAACGTGTATTTTGTTTTTAGGGAGATAGGCAGATGGATTGTAAAAACAGAATTATAAAGTTGCGGGAAAGCACAGGACTAAACCGGAAAGACTTTTGCAAGCTCGTCAATATCCCGTACCGGACGATGACCGAATGGGAACTGGACAACCGCCATGCACCGGATTATGTGCTTAGACTTTTGGAGTATTATATCCGCAACGAGGGATTGATGGTAAAAGAAATGAGTGAAGGAGGTGGCGAATCTGAAAAAGAAACAACTTAAATGTTATCTATATACGAGAGTGTCCACCTCCATGCAGGTTGACGGATACAGCTTGGATGCCCAACGTGACAAGCTGCGGAAGTATGCGGCATACGAGGATATGATCGTTGCCGGGGAGTATTCTGACGAAGGATTTTCCGGCAAGAACATCCAAGGGCGGCAGGAGTTCCAACGGATGCTGAACGACATTCAGGACGGCAAAGACGGCGTTTCCTATGTGCTTGTCTTTAAGCTCTCCCGATTTGGCAGAAATGCAGCCGATGTTCTGAACTCTTTGCAGCTCATGCAGGATTTTGGTGTCAACCTGATCTGCGTGGAGGATGGCATTGACAGCTCCAAGGATGCCGGAAAACTGATGATCTCTGTGCTGTCTGCGGTGGCAGAAATCGAGCGAGAGAATATCCGCACACAGACAATGGCAGGACGGGAGCAAAAGGCTCGTGAGGGCAAGTGGAACGGCGGTTTCGCTCCCTATGGATATAAACTGGAAAACGGAAATCTTGTCATTGCGGAGGATGAAGTTGAGGTAATCCGTGTCATTTATGACCGCTACATCCATACCAACGAGGGTGTTGCCGGAGTAGCCAAATATCTGAACCGCAACGGGTTTGTAAAGAAGCTGCGGCAGAATAACACCATCCCCGGATTTTCAAGAAACTTCGTGCAGGACGTACTGGACAATCCTGTTTATATGGGTAAAATTGCTTATGGCAGACGGAGAACCGAAAAGAAACAGGGTACAAGAAACGAGATGCACGTGGTCGAGCAGTCGGAGTTCCCTGTTTATGATGGTCAGCACGAAGCCATCATTTCTGAGGAAGAATGGTATCTGGCACAGGAAAAGCGCAAGATCAATTCCTTTAAGCGGGAAAAGATCAACAATCCAGATCATGCCCACATCCTGTCCGGTATCTTGAAATGCCCATGCTGCGGCAAGAGTATGTACGGTAATATTGCCAAGGCACACAGCAAGGACAAGAAAACAAGATATTATTACTACTGCAAAAATACGGTTACGCCGACAGGACATGAGTGCAGCTTCCGTCTCAATATCGAGCAGACTGAAATCAACAAATTTGTGGCGAAGGTCATTTCCGCTATGGTCAACAATCCCCGATTTGTAGAAGCAATTCAAGCGAAAATCGGAACGGCGGTTGATACAGAGGACATGGAAAAGCAGATCGCCGTCCTGCAAGGACAGCTAAAGCAAGCCTTTGGCACGAAAAGCCGTTTGGAGCGTCAGATGGATACCTTGGACATCAATGATGCCCACTATGACAGAAAGATTTTGGACTTGCAGCGTCGCTACGATGAGCAGTATGATACGATTGAGGAAATCGAAGTTCAGATTAGCGAATTGCAAAGCCGGATACGCAGCATCCAGCAGGAGAAAATCTCCGGTGACAACATTTATCGGCTCTTACTGGCATTTGATGAAGTCTACCATTCCGCAACGGAAGCGGAACA
>Ga0129308_1002263_pt1 | contig 16812 bp, 14 predicted proteins | sample L827metagenome_FD_94440 | JGI IMG/M metagenome (GOLD analysis project Ga0129308, IMG submission 94440) | Ring-tailed lemur group fecal microbial communities from Wisconsin, USA - L827 metagenome | ecosystem: Host-associated > Mammals > Digestive system > Large intestine > Fecal | place: USA...
GCCTGCAGGCAGGGGATCTGCTTTCTGCCCGTCATCCTGATCCTCCCCGCGGTGTGGGGCGCGGACGGCATTCTCTACGCACAGCCTATGGCCGACGTCCTCTCCGCTATAGTCACGGTGTTTCTGGCTGGCCGGCTTCATGGGGAGCTGGCGCGTTCCGACAAAAAAGCCGCAGCGTAATACGATACTGCAGACGGTTGTCATTATATCTCAAATAACTTTGTAAATAAGTATAAAGGGACTGTCCATTCGTTTGATCCGAATGAACAGTCCCGGCTTCTTACAAATGACCTTTGATCAGTCCTCTCCCGCCTCCGCCTTTCTGAATCTGGCGTCCGCCTCTCTTGCTATCTCCAAAAAGCTTTTCGGCTCCACCGTGTCGGCGATATCCTTGATGGCGATGATCCGTGTCGGGGACGCGTCGCTGCCCTGTAAGGGCAGCGCAAGTATAAACGCCGTAGTGCGCAGTCCGTCGATGGCCTTCAGATTCGACAGGTGTTCTATAATGATCACATCGTTTTCAAAACATGCATTGTGGATGGGATCATCCGGACCCGCCCCCGGGATCTCCACACCGAAAGCATCGGTGCCTATGGCCTTCGGATGATATTGCAGCATCCACTCCAGCGCTTCCGGCGTGATGTACGGATATTCCCTCCAGCGGGGGCCCCTGTAGTACTGATCAAATCCTGTATAGAGAAATATCATGTCTCCGTCCTGTATCTGATCTTCGGCTTTTTTTACATCTTCCAGGGTGATCGGGTCCTGATTTTCCTTGCCGGTAACGTTGATAACGATCGCCTCGCCGACCATACAGTGGACCGGTATTTTCTGGCAGTCTTTTCCCTGACAGGAATGGTGAAACGGCGTCTCAATATGGGTGCCCACGTGAGAGCCAATGGTTATGTCCGAGCCGATATACCACTCTCCAACAGACATGGAGCCTGGATATACCGGTCTGGTCTTAATGCTGTATCCATAGCCTTCCTGCCCGATGAGTATGGGATTGCTGAGATCCACGATCTGATTTTTGTTGAATTTCATCTTTCCTTTTGTATGATATATCCCTTTGATATACCACACGCTCCTTTCTTTTTCATATTGAACCGCACGATGTCATTCATTGCCGTCTGTTAACGTGGGCGGTCTGTAACTGCTATTACGCCGCACATGCAGGCTTCAGCTCCCTGCAGAGGAATGGGAAGAGCGAAGATGGTCGGGCGCGTCCCTGAAATAGGCTGCAGATTCGTGAGGTTTAAGGCGACAGGAATATTGTTGCAGCTGCAGATGGCATACAGAAGATCCGCTTTCCCGGAGACCGTTAATTCCGGCGCGTCCACGCCGATAAGTTTTGGCCGGCGGCTGAGCAGCCATTGAAACAACTCAAACGTCAGGTCCACGTCAGCTCCGGGATCGCTGCCTCCGCTGAACAGAATGACCATGTCCTGCTCGCGGAGCTGATCTTCAGAGCCTTTTATGCATTCCCGCGTGACGGATCCATGGCCGGCCGCCGCGGACACATCGAAAACAGCCGCCTCCCCGATCAGCAAGCTGATCGGAAACTGCTGACAGTCGTATCCCTGATACGCATGGTGGTAAGGAAGAAGCAGATGTGTCCCCGTTCGGGAAAAAAAGCGAAGTGTTTTTACATCCTGTACATCATCTGGGCTTTCCTGACGGACCTCGGATGGCTTATTTAATGGAATCAGTTGATCGGAATCTATCTTCATGCTGTTCACCTGTCACTTCCTTCAATTCTGCTTCTTCTGTCATTTCATTTGAATGGCTTCCGCTATCTCCGTGAAGATCTCGCCCAGCGCGCAGGCACCGGCGTCCGGATGGCCTAAACTGCGTTCGCCTACCGCCCCCGCACGGCCCATCCGCGCCACCATACGCTCCGTCGCTTTCGCGCCATCCCGCGCAGCTGCCGCCGCGTTTAAAAAAACAGACTTGATATCGTCCTCGTCCGAAGCGGCCGACCATGCGTCCGCCGCCGGTACGAGGGCGTCGATAAGCGTTTTGTCTCCAACCACCGCCCCCCTTCCGAACGAGCGCTCTCCGGTGGTCTGAATTCCTCTCACCGCGGCCTGCATCATCGCTGCAAATTCCGAAACCGTAAGTTCCTTTTTGCCCTCGCAGGCTTTGCCTGCGGCGCGAAAAGCCGATCCCCAGATAGGTCCGGATGCGCCGCCGCAGTGCTCCATGATCACCAGGGACGCCGCGCCCAAAAATCGTCCGATATCGCCGCCGTCTCCGTCTGTGACCGCATTCCACTCACGCTTTAACTGACGGAATCCCTTTGCAACGCTCATGCCGAAATCCCCGTCTCCGGCGAAGGAATCCAATTCGCAGAATTTCTGCTCGCTGCGAATGATGCACGCGCTCATAGTATCCACGATATAGCGCATATTCTGATAGGATATGGTTTTTCCAGCTTTCGCCCAGCTGCAGGGCGTCTCCATTTCAAAACCGGTCTCCGCCCCGGAAGAAGCGCCGTAATCAAAGGTCACTGGAACGACCTCCGGAAGCTTTCCGCAGACGTGCAGTCCCGCCGTATCCGCCGGTTCGTTTAACAGGGCTTCCGTCTCGCCGTCAAGCTTCAGAACAGAGACGGACGCCCCCGCCATATCAATACTCGTCATAAAGTTTCCGACAAACTGCCGGACTATGGTCACCTTTTTTTTGAACAGCTCATCGGCGACATATTTGTTGAGCAAATACAATTCCATAGCCGGCGACGCGCCAAAGCCATTTACCATCACAGCTACCCTTGCGCCGGAATGATCCAGACCCAATTCTTCCGAAATGCGATCCACCATACGCTTTGCGAGAACGTCAGCACTTTCCAGTTTTTCTCTTCGGACTCCGGGTTCCCCGTGAATCCCGACCCCAAATTCCATCTCATCTTCACCGAGAGAAAAGGTCGGCGCGCCGTTTGCCGGAACAGTGCAGGACGACAGCGCGATCCCAAAGCTGCGCACGTTTGCGATCACTTTTTCCGCAGCCGCTTTCACCTCTGCAAGGCTCCTCCCCTGTTCCGCGGCGGCGCCCGCGATCTTGTGCACCAATACAGTCCCCGCCACCCCCCTGCGGCCCACTGTGTACAGGCTGTCTTCCACCGCAATGTCGTCGTCTACCTGCACGTAGTCCACGCAGAAGCCATCCTCCCGCGCCATGTATAAGGCATTTCTGAAATTCATCACGTCGCCGCTGTAATTCTTGATGATGAGCAGTACGCCCTTTTCACCGGCCACCGACCTGATCGCCTGATAGACCTGGATCTGGGACGGAGAGGCGAACACGTCTCCGCAGACCGCGGCGTCGAGCATGCCCCTGCCCACAAAACCCGCGTGAGCCGGTTCATGACCGCATCCGCCGCCGCTGATCAGCCTGACCTTGTCGTCAGTCATAGACGCCCGTTTTATCACCTTGTATTTCGGTATATACTCCACATCGGGCGTTGAGAGCGCAAACCCTTCCAGCATATCCCGTACCACATTTTCCTTTTTCGCAATTATTTTTTTCATTTGATCTCCTGACTGGAAACAAACCCGTATTTTCAATTCAGCTATTCTGCTTTTACGTTATCAAGAAATTCCATAGCCGGAAGAGGCGGGATACATACCGGTTCGCATATTACATCAATCAAAACAGGTCCTTTGGCATCGAAAGCTTCTCTCAAAACTTTTCCCAATTCTTCGGGACGTTCTACCCTGACGCCCTTTGCACCGCAGGCTTCCGCTATCTTTGCATGATCCACCGGCTTCAGATCGCACGCAGTGGAAGCGTGGCCGAAGTTAGAGAATTCGTAGAATTTTTGATAGCCTAAGATCTCGTTGTTGATGACCACCAGAACCAACGGCAGGTTCTCCCTTACACAGGTCTCAAGCTCGCTCCAGGCGTGAGCAAAGCCGCCGTCGCCGGCCAGACAGAAGACTTTCCGATCGGGCTTCGCCACTTTCGCGCCGATCGCCATAGGCAGCCCCCATCCGATCCCCGCCATTCCTCTGGGAAGCACAAATTTTCTTGTACCTTTTGCCCGGATATAGTTTGCGACCCAGATGGATGAAAAGCTTGCGTCAGCCACCACGATATGATCATCATCCAAATTTTTGTCGATCTCATTGAGCAGTCTCTCCACACGGATCGGTACGGCGTCGGATTCCTTCACTGCGGCGGCTTCCTCCATATGTGCTTTCTTTGCCTCCGCGATCACAGATTCGACCGCGCTTCGCTTTTCTTTTCTCTTCGTCAGATCTGCCTTCTGCAGTTTTTCATACAGCAATCCAAGCGTCAGCTTTGCGTCGCCCACCAGCCGCAGGCCCTCGTAATTCCGGTCGATCTCCATCGGATCGATATCCAGGTGTATATACTGAATACCTTCCGGCAAAGCGGTCCACATATCCGTGCCGTTTTGGTTCGTTCTGTTGCCGATCAGCATAATGAGATCCGCTTCCTTGACCATAGACCTCATGTATTTCGTCTGACCTCTTTTTCCCATATAATAGCCGATGGTTCCCATTGTGAGAGGATGGTTCTCATCCACGCTGCCCTTCCCCATGGACGTCGTAGCGACAGGGATCGCAAAGTCTTCCTGGATCCTGCACAGCTCCGCAGAAGCGTCGGAGGATACGACTCCGCCGCCGGCGTAGATCAGCGGTCTTTCTGCGGCCGCCAGCATTTCCGCCGCTTTCTCTACCACCGAGGGATCCGCCACGCTGCGGTCCAGCGGAAAACGGTTGTACGCCGCCGTCCGATACGGTGAGACCGGATACTTGTTATGGTCTAAAACAATACCGGTGGGGCAAAGCAGCACAGCCGGGCCGGGTCTTCCCGATAACGCGGCGACAAAGGCCATGTCGATATAGTCTTCGATCCTTTCCTGACAGGGAATTTTTTTGACCCACTTTGAGATCCCGTCAAAAAGCTTGAAGTGATCCAATTCCTGAAATGCGTTCTTCTCTTCAAATTCCGTATAGATATCCTGCACGAGAGCAACCACCGGATACGAGGATTTATAGGACTCTGCCAGGCCTGCCGCGATCAATGTGGCGGCGGGTCCGTTCTGCGACAATAATACCGGTATCTTTCCACTGCAGATCCCATATCCCTGTATCATATAGGAGCCCGTATTTTCAGCGCGGTATCCGATCTGCCTTATCCCGATCGCCTCGCATGCAGACGCTACCCCCGGCGGATTGCTCTGCCCGAATATGTACTCAACACCATGTCTTTTTAATGCATGCGCGATCCTTTCCGCGTTTGTTAAAACCTCGTTTGACATTGACGTTCCTCCCTCTTTCTTTTCCATATATTATGTACTTATCCTCTGGGTACGATATCAAGCAGTCTTTTCGGATTCTCCACGATCATCTGATCTGTGATGTCTTTCGAAACTCCCGACTTGTGCAGCCACGGAATAATTTTTCCATTTACATAGCCTACATTGAAATTTTCCAACAGTTTCATCATCTCCGGTGAATAATACCGTTCGCGGCCCAGCCAGTAATTTGGCGTATCCTGCGACAACACGATCCGATCTGCGTACCCCAACGCCAACAGACCCGTAAGCGCCGCCAGACGTTCTTTATCTGTAATAAAACCGGGTCCCTGCAGGCCCATCTGGTCAAATCCTATGTTTACGCCCCGTTTCAAAACTTCCAGCTGGTAATTGATGTTCGGATTGGCGTCCATGTGCCCGATGAGGATCTTCTCGGGATCGGCACCTTCCGCGATCAGCAGATCCGCCTGCTCCGGTCCCATGGTACCGGCCGTCGTATGGGTCATGATCAGCGCGCCGGTCTCCTTCTGCACCTCTGCCGCCGCCTTGAAAAGCGCTTCCTCATACGGAGTGATCCTGTCTTTTCCGGTAGCGACCTTGATGACGCCGGCCTTGATGCCCGTGTCTTCGATCCCCACCGTCAGCTCCTTCAAAAGTACTTCTGCGATCTCTTTGCGGATATCCATACCCAGGAACGTCATACGGTCATTCCAATAGGGCGACGCACCGAAGGGCTCATAGTAAAAACCCGTGGCGCATACGATATTCAGGCCTGTAAGCTCGGAAGCTTCTTTTAAAAGCTCTGCATCCCTGCCGTTTTCATTGGGCGTTGGATCTACGATGGTCCTGACTCCCTGTGGCATGCACAGATCCGCCATTTCCCGCGCGATCGCCAGCCCGTCCTCTCTGCTGTATTTCCAGAAAGATCCGTCCCCCATGTAACCCACATGTCCGAACGCAAAATGCTCATGCATCAGCGTATTTCCCAGATCCTTCGCGTCGATTGGCCCGCATACTGTGTTTACACTCATTTTTACACCTCGTTTCTCAAACTTGGACCGGGATCAGAAGAGATCCCAATAATGCTCTCTCTGTCTGGATGCTTCTGCGCTCTCTTCGAGGATGATCTTCCCCGTGCGCATATAATATACACGGTCGGCGATCCGGAGCGTCGCCGCTACGCTTTGCTCCACAATGACGACAGAAAGATCGTTGATCTCAGCCAGTCTTCGGACTTCAGCAAACAGATCCTGCGCAGTAGAAGGCGCAAGACCGAGGGACGGTTCATCCAAAAGCAGCAGCTTGGGATCTGTGGCCAGCGCGATCGCAAGCGAAAGCAGTCTCTGCTCACCGCCGCTCATGGATCCGGCGCGCTGCTTTTTCCTCTCCGCCAGCCGCGGGAACAGCTCATACATTTCCTGGCATTTCCTGATCTTCAGCTTCTTGTCCTTGATCGACATGCCCGCCAGTTCAAGATTGTCCTCCACCGACAGCTCCGCAAACACATTGCGTTCCGCCGGCGTAAAGAAAAAGCCGCTGCGCATTTTTTTCTGATAGGACGCGTTCGTCACGTCCATCCCTTCAAAGAGCACCTGCCCAGCTGAAGCCGGAACCGTGCCGAATATCGTTTTTAAGAGCGTCGTCTTTCCTGTGCCGTTATGACCCAGAACCGCCACGATCTCGCCTCGTTTCACCTGTATGGACACATCGTTCAAGACATTCTGTTTGTCATAGCCCGCGCGCAAGTCTTTTGTCTCAAGGATCAGTGACTTTGCATTTTCCATTTTTATCACACTCCTTTTCCCCCCTAGACTCCGAAATAGGACTGGACCAGCTCGTTCTGCGATTGAAGCTCCTCCAAGGACCCCTCTGCCAAGACTCTGCCGCTTTCAAGAAAGATAACATGATCCGCCAGCTGTTCCACAACATGGAGACTGTGCTCAATAATGCAGACTGTCTTGCCAACGTCCTTCAGGCGTTTGATCACGGCCAGCATCTCATCTACCGCCGAAGGATCGACGCCGCTCATGGGTTCGTCCAGCAGGAGCACTTCGCACTCTGTGGCCAGCAGACGGGCAATGGCGACCAGTTTGGTCTCACCATAGGAAAGATTGTTTACGATATGAAAGGCTTTGTCCTGCATGCCGACGATACGCAGATAGTCGATAGCCTTTTTCTGTATTTCCGCTTCGATCTCGTCGCTGTTTTTCGGGCTGACAAAAAGGGATACCAGGTTCTCTCCCTTTTGTCCGGGAATAGCCATTGCGATATTTTCGAGAACAGAAAGCTGCCTGAACAGCCGTACGTCCTGAAACGACCGCACCATGCCGTCCTGTGCCACCTGTTCCGGCTCTTTGCCCGTAATGTTTTTACCATACAGCTTTACCGTACCGGTATCCGGTTTGTGCGTGCCTACCATCAGACGAAAAATCGTGGTTTTCCCAGCGCCGTTGGGTCCGATCAGCGCAGTGATCTTATTGTACTGCAGATCGAAAGTGATATCCTGTACCGCCTGAATGCCGCCAAATCGCTTACTCATACCCGATACAGATACCACCGGGGTTCTCTTCCAGACGTCGGTCCCGTTCGTCTGATCTTCTTTTATGAACACCCCTGGCACGAACGTCTCCTCCGTTTTGCTTCCTGTGGAATTCAGCGCCTGCAGCGTTCGCTTTCCAGGTATGAACCTCTCCGGGAGCAGCCCCTGCGGCCGCACAAACATCAGCACCACCAACATGATGCCGAAAATGGCGTGCTGCCACGCAAAAGCGTCGTGACCAATATTAGGGATCTGATTTAAGAGCGGCTCGATCAGACCGATGATGATGGCGCCTATAACTGAACCTTTGATATTGCCCATCCCGCCCAGAACGATGGCTGATATAATGAAGATGGAGTAATCCAGATCATACTGAGTGGGCGCGATAAACTGCAGATAAGCGGCGTTCATTCCGCCGATAAAGCCCGCGATGGCCGCAGAAAATCCAAATGTGATCAGTTTTTTTCCCACCGTCTTTTTGCCCAGCGAACGCACCGCTTCCTCATCTTCCCGGATGCCTTTCAGAAGACGCCCAAAGGGGGAGTTTCCCACTCTGGAACAGATCAGTATCACAACAACAGTAAAAACCACATACAGCCAGAACACGTACTGCGGATAAGACAGCTTTCCGCCCAGCTCGATAGGCGGAATTCCCATCAGGCCGTAGGCGCCGCCGGTAAATTTCAAAGTGACAAACAGCTGATTCACCACCATTTGAAAGGCGATCGTCAGAAGTATGATAAATTCACCCTGGACTCTCTTCACTGCGGGGATCGCTATGAACCAGGCGAACACGAAGGCCGCCGCAATACCGCAGATGACTGCGATCACCAGAGGGAGACCGGCGTTGATCATGGCCAGCGCCGCCGTATAGGCGCCGATCCCATAAAAGACCGCATGCGCCTGCGAAAATTGTCCGGCAAAACCAAGCAGAAGATTCAGCGATACTGCCAGTATTATTATTGTGAGGATACTGATCCCCACATCTGCTACATAACTCATTTGCTACCTCGACATCTTTCCTGTGGCTTACGCCGTTTTGCCCATCAGACCGTTTGGTTTGATGATCAGTACCACATACAGAATACCGAACACAATGACCGGAGAAAATTCCATGGTGATAAACAGACTGGAAAAGGCCGGCACAAACCCGATGATCATACCTGCAAGGACGGCGCCCGGCACACTGTCCACCCCGCCGAAGAAGATCGTCACCATAGCCGTCATAATGATGCTCGTACTCAGGTTTGGCATCTGGACAGAATCCATCGAATACAATATGGCCGCAAGCCCCGCGATAGCCGAGCCCATTGCAAACACCAGCATGTAGATGCCGTTAATGGAAATACCTACCGACTGCGCCATCTGTACATTACAGCGTACCGCGGTGATCGCGCGCCCGTACTGGGTCTTCTTCAGAAACAGAATGACCGCTGCAATGACCACCGCCGCCACAATGATCTTAAATAACTGTACCGACGTGATCGTAACATTTCCGAAAGCCAGCGTTCTCAGCGGAAATCCCTTGCCCTCAAGCGTCTCGTTCTGCGGTCCGAATAGGATCGTGATTATGTTCGTTCCAAAGATCTGCAGTCCCAGCGCCGCCAGAAACAGCACCATCATCCCGGCTTTTCTTCTGCGGAGCGGACGGTAGATAAATCTCTCCATGCCCATGCCCAAACCCGTAGCCGCCAGCACTCCAAGCACGACCCCGACCGGGAAAGGCACGCTCAGAAGCGAAATTGAGAAAATCGCGATATATGCCCCAATTGCATATGTAAATGAGTGCGCCAGGTGGAACGTCCTCGTCGTCGAAAAAATCAATCCCAAACTGACAGCTACCAGCGCGTTCATACTTCCGGAAACGATTCCGGATATCAACAATTGGATCAGCTGCTCGCCAAAAGTCATCGTCATATGTCTACTTCCCTCTTCCTGATACTTCCCGGGCTGCGCCCGGCTTCAGACTTTTCCGCTCCGAAGCCGGACGCACCTATCTCCCGTTCTCTTCTGCGATCCGGATCGTTTTTCCTACCACTCGGATTCCGGAATCTTTTCTATACTTGCCTGCTTCACCGCCTTGCCGTTTTCCATGGTGTAGATACCCATGGGCATATTGGTGGAATGGTCTTCCAGTACATAAGACATGCGCGCCACTGTTCCATCCTCGCCGCCGTATACCGTTGGGAAGTCGTTGACTTTTTTCAACGCATCCTGAAGGGTGCTGCCGTTCACTTCTTCGCCGTTTTCCAGAACGTCGATCATACAGCGCAGTATGACGAATACGTTCTGATAATAACAGGCTGCGTGCAGTTCAGGCTCGCCGCCGTATTCCGCCGTATACTCCTGAACGAAATACTGCGCAAAGGGGTTGGCGCTGTCCGGGCTGAAGTAGTCATTTCCAAAATAGTAATTTACAACGCCCGCGGCTCCGGCCAGCTCCATCTGCTGCTCATTGAGTTCAACGCCGAATACCGGGATAGTCACATTTGCTTCGCGCAGCTGTTTTAAGAGATAGCCGATGTCGTTGTTGACCACTGTTGTGAAAATAACCTGCGCGCCGCTGGCTTTCACCTTCGTTATGATCTGGGAAAAGTCTGTCACGCCTACATTGACCTTCTCAAGCAGGACGATTTCGCCGCCTGACTTTTCCGGCCACATTTTCGGGAGTATTTTCTCATACACAGTGGTCCCGTTTTCAGCTAATCCGATCACAGCCGCCTTTTTCATTTCCGGATAGGTCTCCGCAACGTAGTTCACGATGCCCGGCATAGGATCCGTTCCAAACAGCATGCGGCCCATCCATAAGTAATCATAGCCCAGCTGCATATCGTCGGCGCCGCCCGGGTTAAAGGTCAGCACCTGCGACTGCCCCACCAGCGGAGCGATAGCTGCCGTAACATTTCCATAGGAGCTGAGTATGGCTGAAACATGATCTTTGTTGATCAGGCTGCGCACGCCTGTTGTGCCGGCGTTTACGTCGCCGCTCTGATGGTCTTCGATGAAGAAATTGATCTTCATGCCCGTCATTTCTTCGATCTGTTTGATCGCCAGTTCTGCGCCCGAGCTCTGTACCCGGCCGTAATAGTCGCCGTTTCCCGTCATAGCGAACAGGCCGCCCAGATTCAGCGTCTGCCCCTGAAGCAGCGCCAGCTGATCGTCCGTGACCCCCAGTATCTCCTGAAGTGTTTCGTTTCCGGCAGGTTTATCGCCGGCAGAGTCTTCTGGTCCTGGCGTGGACGAACAGGCTGTCAGCGTCAAAGCTGCTGCCATAACCAGTGCGACGGCCGAAAAAATAATCTTTTTCCTCTTCATGAATTTACCTCCGTATTTTTCTTGATACCTGTTCAATAAACCAGTGTGATTTATCGGTCTTATACGAACGTGAGGACTCTGGCGCCTCCCTCACATTTTTATAAGCACTTTGAAATGCCGCTGATCTTCGATGGCATAGCGCATTGCCGCTTCTACCTCGTCAAGGGAAAATACCTTCGTCACAAATTGTTTCAACTCATTTTCGATAACGCCTGAGGCGATCAGTTTGATCGCAATCTCAAAATCGCTCTTTCTGTGGAGCCGTACCCCCTGCTGCCGGATCTCTTTAAAAAATAGCTCCTGAATATTCACCGGCGTCGGTTCGCTGGGGGTGCCGATATTTACGATCATCCCGCCCCGCTTGGTGATTTTCGTCATCAGCGCCGCTCCCGCGGCTGTTCCTGAGACTTCATAGGTCACGTCCACACCGCGTCCCCCAGTCATCTTCATGACTTCCGCCTCCACATCCGCTTTTTTTGGATCGAGCACCTCAATGCCCAATCCTCTGATGAAATCGATCCGAAAATCATTGACCTCGCTCACCATAACGTGAGCGCCCGCAAGCCTGGCCACCAGTGCGATCAAAATGCCGATCGGTCCTCCGCCGATCACGACAGCTTCCTCTCCCACCGTGAGCCCGCTCATACGCACGTCATGTACCGCCACTGACAGGGGTTCCAGCAGGCCCGCCTGCTCCATATTGATATCCTGCGGCATTTTCAGCAGTTTGCCCACAGGGACTGTCACATATTCTGCAAACCCGCCGTTTTCGTGACAGCCGATCACGCTCAGCGTCTCGCATACATTTTCCATCCCTCTGCGGCACGCATCGCATGTTCCGCATGTCCGGATGGGGTGGATCGCCACCTTTTCTCCTTTTTTAAAATCCGTTTCTATGTCGGAGTTGATCCCCGCTACTTCGCCCACAAATTCGTGCCCGATCACCAGCGGGAACGGCGCCTGCTTGTAGTGTCCCGTGATAATATGCATATCCGTTCCGCATATCCCCGCATAATGGACCTTGATCAGCGCTTCATCCTTTTGCGGAACAGGTATTTCAATTTCTTCCAAATGCAGTGTGGACCCGCCCCCGTCCTTCTTTCTGGCCATTGCAGCTTTCATGATGATCACTCCTCCTTAAACATTTAATCAGTTACGCGATAAAGCAGGACAACCCGTTTTTTTAAATTTAATTTAAATATATTTTGAATATTCTTTAAATTAATTTAATTATATTCTACAACGGTTTTTCTTTTTGTCAATATTCTTTTCAGCAAATTTTCTATTTTATTTTTGCCGCAGAGCCTACAAACAGGACACTTGTTCTTTATTCTCTTCCCCTTGTCGAATCGCTAACATTTATTGTCTCTTAATTATTCAGATGCTTATACAAATACAATCCCACTCATCCCTCCGGCTTTTTGTTTAAATATTTTTTAAATTATTTAAATATTACTTGATTTATTCTTCATATAAATTAAAATAGAACTATGGTATAATTTCCAGCAGGAGAATATTATCAGAACAACATAAAAAAAGCGGCCGAAGCCACTTCCGGCAGCGGCCCTGCTCCTTTGCAGACTCTATTTTATGTAATTAAGAAATATTGTGGAGGTTATGTCCTCAGACATAAACGGAGAATACGGAGAAAGAATGATGACGGTAAGAGCTAAAGACATCGCAGAGCTGTTGAATATTTCACCCGCCACAGTGTCCCTGGTTTTAAATAATAAACCGGGCGTCAGCGAAACGACCCGCAGTAAGGTGATTTCTAAAATAAACGAATTGGGTTATGAGCATTTACTAAAAAAGGATCCGTCGTTTACAGAAAATATACTGTTTATCGTATACAAAAAACATGGGCAGATCATAATGGACTCTCCTTTTTACCCTTTTCTGATCGAGAATATTGAAGCGAACGTAAGAAAGAACGGCTATAAACTGATCGTAAGTTATGTGGAGTCGGAACATATCAGTTATCAAATAGAGCAGCTGAAAAGCAGCAGCAACAAGGGGCTCCTGGTATTCGCCACGGAAATGCTGGAAGATGACGCGGCGTATTTCTGCGATCTGAATATCCCCTTCGTGATAATGGACAATTACTTTCGCGGCAGAGCATTTGACTCCGTATCGATCAACAATTCATACGGAACATATCTGGCTGTGAAACATTTAGTTGAAATGGGTCACTCGAAGATAGGTTATCTGAAAAGCAAGGTGCATATTAATAGTTTTGACGAGAGGATCCAGGATTTTTTTACAATATTAAAGGATCTGCAGATCGAGGGAATGGACAAATACGTATTTGAGATCGGCTATCCTGCGGAAAATTCATACAGCGATTTCAAAAAAATATTGGAGGATAAACGAGAATTGCCCACAGCGTTTCTAAGCGACCACGATCTGATCACCTATGGGGTATCCAAGGCCTTAAAAGAAGGTGGCTATCGAATACCCGAAGACGTTTCGCTCATAGGTTTCGGAGACCGGCCCATCTGCAAAATAATGGAACCTAATTTGACAACGATCGGCGTGCCGAAAGATTCCTTCGGGAGTCTTGCCGTCAAAATTTTGCTTGACAAGATCAACGATCATATGCTTCAGGACGACAATTCGTTTTTAAAGGTGCAGGTCGGCACTTCCCTGATCAAAAGGGACAGCGTTATGAAATTATAGCGGCGCTCCGATCACCCGCCGCCTTCCTTTTTCAAAAGATCAAATTGTATTCCTCCGTATTTTATGGTACGATTTTCTATATCAGACGCAGCGCGCCATATCCTGCCATAGTCCCCCCGCCGCGAGCGGGCGGCTGTGCCGGAAAGGCGCAAAGCAATCGTCATAACAGCATCTACCGCAAGGAGGAACCATGAAAAAAACACTAACGATCGTACTGGCCGCGATCCTGCTTCTGACTCTGCTGCCCATGAGCGTTTTCGCCGCAGACCCGGTCACCGTCAAACTTGACGACGCCGATGTGTCCTTTCCGGACGCTAAGCCCTTTGTCAACGCCGACGACCGCACGCTGACGCCCCTGTCCCCCATCGCCACGGCCATGGGCCTGAAGGTCACCTGGTATGAGGAGGAGGAAAGCGCCTCGTTTACCCGCAGTTTCACGCCTGAGACTTCTCCCATAGTCGTCAAAGACGGCGACGCCGTCTTCTTTATGGGAAGCGAGACCGTTTCCTTTACTATCGGCAGCAAGGAAGCAGCCTACGTCACTCATTTCTTCAATGCAGACGACAAAGAGATGACTGCACCCATGGACAACATGGGCGTTTCCAAAACCATCGCCATGGACACCACTGCGGTCCTTCAGAACCAGCGGACCTACGCCCCCGTAAAGTACCTGGCGGAGACGCTGGGCTACATGGTGGGCTGGGACGAATACACAAATACCGTGATATTGCACTCCACCACCGGAATGCTCAATATAGCATACGAATCCATCCTGGGAAATGGCGGCGATTATTACGCTCTCGGGATCTATAAAGGCCGTTTTGCCGAGATGACGGGACTGAACAAGATCGAGATCAAGTCGGTGACAGTGGACGGAAAGAACGCTGTCTTTGAACGGTTTACCGAAGAGCAGCTGGACAATGACGAGCTGACCCTGGACGACTATCTGGACGGCGGCTATATCAGATACGATTTCAAAGGGAAGACCGATTCTTCCATCTACCAGATCGCCGTTACCTACGAGACATCCTATGAGGGCAAAGCCCCGAATACTGAGGTCTCCACCTTCGAATACGACGCCTCCTCCGGCTTCGGCGGCATCATGTAGCTGAGGGGCCGTCCCCCTTTCGGGAGACCGTGATCCGAAGCCATAGACGAAAAGAAAAGCAGCGTGACGATGGAACAACTGTCACGCTGCTTTTTTATGTCCTTTTCACTGGCGGGCGTGGCTGCTCTCCGGGTCATCCGCGCCCTCCCGCCGCTGCGTCCTCCGCGCCCTCTATGCGCAGCATGCGGTATCCCACTCCGATATGAGTCTGGATGTACTTGGGACTTGCAGGCACGGGCTCGATCTTCTTTCGCAGAGTCGCCATGAACACCCGCAGGGACGGAACGTCGCCGGGCAGCGCGTTTCCCCATATCTCTTTCAATATGAAGTTGTGGGTCAGCACCTTTCCCACATTGCGCGACAGGAGACAGATCAGCTTATATTCGATGGGAGTGAGATGGATCTCTTTCTCGTCCACGTAAACGCAGCCAGCCGCATAGTCGATCTTCAGCCCGCCGTTCACAAAGACCGCGTCGTCTTCCGGTCTGCGGCCCTGCTCGTAACTGATCCGGCGCAGGGTGGCCCGCAGCCGGGCCAGCAGCTCATCCACGCTGAAAGGCTTCGTCAGATAATCGTCGGCTCCCGCGTCCAGCGCCGCAATTTTATCCCGCTCCTCGCTTCTGGCGCTGACTACCATGATGGGTACGCAGGACCAGGTGCGTATCTTTTTGATAATATCTACCCCGTCCATATCCGGCAGACCTAGATCCAGAATGATAATATCCGGATTGGCGGAGGCCGCTTCCATGATCGAGCTTCCCCCCGTCTCCGCCGTGCGGTAGTGATATCCCTGGGTCTCCAGCGTGGTGGTAATGAGATTGCGCACGGCGCGGTCGTCCTCCACCACCAGGATATTGGGTTTATTGTTGGTCATCGCAGTTTACCTCCTCTGATCTCAGCGTGAAATAAAAGACCGTGCCGCAGGGCGCGTTGTCTTTCACCCCGATCTTTCCGCCGTGAGCCTCGATGATGGACTTGCACAGCGCCAGGCCCAGACCCAGCCCTCTGCGGCTGTCGCCCCCCTCTCCGCCCGCGGTGTAGAACATATCGAAGATCCGTCCTTTCGATCCGTCCGATATTCCCTCCCCGTTGTCGGCGATCTCTACCAGAACGTCTTCCCCTTCTTTTCTGGCGGAAACTACGATCTCGGATCCCTGTCTGGTATATTTGATCGCGTTGTTCACTATATTGATGACCACCTGCACGATGAGCCGGGCGTCCATCCTGGCCATCAGCAGTTCGTCTCCCATATCCACCCTGATCAGGTGCTCCGCTTTCTTGCGGCTCACATGAGCCAGCGCCTCGTCCAGCACGTCTTCGATCAGCTCCGGCTGCAGCTCCATCCGCAGTTTGCCGTTGTCAAACCGCGTGATGGAGAGAAGATTCTCCACCAGATTGATCAGCCACATGGAATCGTCATAGATGTCCGTATAGAGCTGTTTCTTCCGAGGTTCGTCGAGAATCTCCGAGTTTTCCATGAGCACGCCGGCGTTGCCGGAGATGCTGGTCAGGGGCGTGCGCAGATCGTGGGAGATGGCCCGCAGCAGGTCGGCGCGGAGCTGTTCCTGCTGTGCTTTCATCTCTACCTGCTTCTTGACAGCGCCGATCTTTTCCTTTTCCAGGGCCAGTGCGCATTCACCCAGCATGGCGATGAGCAGATTTTTTTCAAAGGATTCCATGAGGTCTTTTCCCTTCATGGCGATGCCCACCACGGCAAAGACCGTGTCGTGGCTGCGCACGGCCAGATAAAGGCACCTGGCCCCCGGCAGGGTATTGGTGGTCGCGCCGGCGTGCTTGTTGTTGCGGCACACCCACTGAGCTACCGCACGCTCGTCCGGACTGTCGTAGATCTCTCCGTCGTCCTCATCCTTATAAATGAGCGGTTCGCTCAGA
>Ga0129308_1002264_pt1 | contig 16809 bp, 15 predicted proteins | sample L827metagenome_FD_94440 | JGI IMG/M metagenome (GOLD analysis project Ga0129308, IMG submission 94440) | Ring-tailed lemur group fecal microbial communities from Wisconsin, USA - L827 metagenome | ecosystem: Host-associated > Mammals > Digestive system > Large intestine > Fecal | place: USA...
ACATAAGTCAGATAGAATTTTCGCATCTGTTTCAAGTTTGTAACCGAAAATCCCTTCCCAAATCGCTTTAACAAATACTCCGACAATTCTTTCAAAAGATACTTTCCATAGTCAGCACGTTCTCTCCCTTGCTGTTCTTCCTCGTAAATCCGGCGTCCAATCTCATAATATGTATAAACCATAGACAAATTAACCGCTGTTTTAGCCTGCTTTCTTGCACTGTCAAGCAGTTCAGAAATGTCTTTCAAAAATTTTTTATTGATTAAATCCATGTTGCCACCTCCCATCTTTTTTCTATTACTTCTATATCATATTCAATTTTAAATTGGTCAGAAAGTATCTGACCAATTTATAACTTTTATACTTTTTAAAAAAATTCTAAAATGTCGCATAAAACTCTCTTTTGCCCCATGCGCCTTAAATAATCAAGACCCTTTTGGTAATCCACAATCTTTCATCCTTATATATGGGTATCACTATCAACTTCTTAACACTTCATACTTTCAGCTCACGGCCTTCACAGATGTTCTTCCAGAATTTCATCAACGAACATATCTACTGTTTCCTGTATCGACATCACAGTCACCTCCTTGTGGTGTTACATGTTACAATACCGTTTCGGATATAGCAAGTTATTCCTCTTCACTGTCTCTAGGTATCTCTGAAGGAATATATCCAGACAATGCATCAATTATTTTATCTGCATTTTTCGATAATAATTGTCTTAAAACAAAATCACAATATTCATTATCTTTCATTCCAAAGAAATGCCCTATAGATGTTGATAATGCTTTACAGTTGAATACAGCTAATACCTGTTTATAATCATCAGAGTCTAAAACAGCTTGAAATTTTTCAGTATGTTGCTGTTTTTTATTTTCATACGATATCGAAATAAATAACGCATCCAACGCTTCCTTAGCTTCTGTTTCGTCCTTTTTGGATATCTCTGCAGAAGCTAACATATATTTCAATTCTGCAACAACTGATTCGCAAATCTGACGGTTAATTTGATTTTTAAATCGATCAACCATAATGTATTTTTTTACTTGAACTATTTTGCTATCATCTGGAAAAGCCATGATTTCATTTACTGCCTCTAAGACTTCTGGAACTAAGAATAAATTTTCAACTTCTGCAACGCCTAAAGTATATATATTATCTTCTTTATATTTTTCAATCTCATAATCGCTTCGATAATCTCTATCAATCAAACCATAACACTTCACTTCATGTAACTGAGAAGTCTTATTCATCGCTTTCGTCCATGCAATAACTGAACTACAGCCTCCACATGGTACTACATAATACTGTTTAAAAACCTCCGTATAAAGTTTGGTATCGTAACTATCAGCCTCCCCTTCCACAAACAATACAGGTTTCCGATTACCCAATATATTTAACAATAACTGCTCTGGTAATTCAGTATCTTGAACTTCTTCCCAATCCCACTTCTGTCCATCAAAGCTCTTAACCCAAATTTTCTTGGCTTGTCGATGATTGGCTGCAAACTGTGTGTCATGTGTAATATAGATAAACAAGCAATCTGTTCTTTCCTTTTCAAGTGCTGTCCATAATCTATTCATAATAGATCTATGTAAATGAATTTCCGGTTCATCTATAATAATAGTTTTATTTTTAGGTATACATAGAGCTTGAGCAATTAAATACAGGGCAACTCTTTCACCATCACTCATATCTCTGCCCTTGTAATTTTTCTTTTGCCCATTAACAGGTTCAAAATTAACCATTACTTTTCCATCAGAAATATCAATTTCTCGGTGTGGAAATATTGATTTCCATATTCTTAAAAGGGTATCATCTACCATTTCAGGAACATTATTATGTTGTTTTTCCTCTTGTTCTAACTTTTTACATTCTTTAATATACTCGTCTTGTTGCTTTGCTCTTAAAGCTAATATTGCTGACAAAACATGTTCATAGTCATTCAGCATCGATGATGTATAATTATATTTGCTACCATCCCATTGCCACCGTTGGTCATGCCCCTCCCCAACAGATGTAACCTTTTCTTTTCCATATAATAATAAATTTGTTGATTGTTCATAACTTTTTTGTTGAATGTAATCTCCAAAAATCAATGAACGCTGAGCTCCTATTCTATGTGTATTTTCTGGATTCTGTTGTTCAATCCATGCCCCCAATTTACTCTTTCCAGAGCCATTGGCACCTATAATGATTAATGCATTATTATTTGTATTTTTCACAATGCTGTTATTCGCTTGATCCGGTAACATATATGTATACATTCTGTTTCTCCCTTTATATAAATCGTTTAGCTGCACATTTCTAATTCTTATATTATATCATACTACAGAAAAACCGACTAGATTTTACTCCAGTAGGGACGTTTTTCTTTCTTCCTATATTCTTTGTAAAAATATAACCCTTTATATACAGCTCAAAAACAGCCACTAATACATACAGGTATCAGCAGCTGTCGCTATAAGTTCAATACAGTAAATTGGCTATTTCCCCTGTTCCTTAATCTTATAATACTCTTCCATATCCAAACTAAATTTCACATAAGTATCAGGTTTTGATTTTCGGACGCTCTTCTGAAGTAACGCAATAGTCTCAATATTCGCCGTCCACGGGAACTGATCCACCGGCACGCACTTCACCGCCTCATACCCATTCTCAAGAAACACCGCCAGATCCCGCGCCAGACTGGTGGGCTTGCAGGAAATGTAGACCAGCTTCTCCACGCCATAGGCGATGATCTTTTGCAGCGCCTTCGGATGAATGCCGTCCCGCGGCGGATCCAGAATGATAAAATCCGGCTTTTCTTCGATCGTATCCAGAACCTTCAGCACATCCCCTGCAATGAACTCGCAGTTATGTAAACCATTCAGCTCTGCATTTTTCTTCGCCGCTTCCACCGCCTCTTCCACGATCTCCACGCCAATTACCTTCTTTGCGACAGGAGCCATCAGCTGGGCGATGGTACCGGTTCCGCTGTAGAGATCGTACACCACGCTGCCCGGCTGTCCGTTCTCATCCAGCAGGCTGCCCACGTACTCCCGGGCCGTCTGATAGAGCACCTCCGCGCTGTAAGTATTGGTCTGGAAAAAGGAAAAAGTGGAAACCTTAAACCTCAATCCCAGCAGTTCCTCATAAAAGAAATCCTGTCCATATAAAATCTCCGTCTCATCGCTTTTCACCACATCCGCCAGAGAATCATTTTTAATATGCAGAATCCCGGCGATCTTTCCTTCCAGGGGCAGGGAAAGAAGAAACTCCTTCCATGGGGACAGATCGCAGCATGTCTGGGTCGTCGTCACCAGAGCGATCAGGATTTCACCCGTTTTGGATGCCTTGCGCACCAGCAGATGACGCAAATATCCCTGGTGCGTGTAGCGATGGAAAAAGGGCATTCCGGCCTTTGTAAAAAAGTCCAGGGTTGCCGTTAAAATCCTGCGGTAGTCCTCATCCACGATCCGGCAGCCATCCACCGTCACCACGTCGTAAAAGCTGCCCTTTTTATGCATTCCCAGAGCCAGCGGTCCGTCCTTTATTTCATCTCCAAAAGAAAACTCCATCTTATTGCGGTAGCCAAAACAGACCGGACTGGGCTTGATGGCCTCCATCACGCATTCCCTCTTCTGATTTGCCAGTACGGGAGAGAGCAGCTCGTGCACCTGCTGCTCCTTGATCTTTAAGCTTTCCTCATAAGGCATGGAAATGTAAGTACAGCCGCCGCAGATTCCAAAATGCTTACAGCTTTCGCCTGCTTCCGGGCTGCAGGTCTCCAGCGGCGATTTTTCCAGAACTTCCTTCAGCCGCCCTTCACCCTTTCCCTTTCTCACCTTATTCACCACCAGGGACACACGCTGTCCCGGCAGTGCCCCCTTTACCACACAGTATTCGGCGGCAGCTTCCGCCGCTGTCCTTCCCCTGTCCTCCTGTGCCTTTTGCGGCCCCTCAAAGACCTCCTGCCCGGCCTCTGCCCGGCCTGCTTCTTTTTCTCCTTCCAAAGGCTCCAGCTGTACCACCGCTTTATTGGGAAATCTCAGGCTTTCCACCACGCCTGTTCTGATCTGTCCTTTTTTCACCGTATCTCTCCTTCTGCTATCCGGCTCCGTCCCGCTGTGCAAAACGGCCGCCAAATGTAAGCGCAAGCGGCTCTAACTGTCCCGCCGCACGTAAAATCCCCCGTCCGTGCCCCGCCCGCGCAAAAATTCAGCCCTGTCAAGCGGTTACGTCTGACAAGGCTGTCACTTTTCTGTTTCCTGTTTCAAAAACCGTTAACTCCGCATCATTCCTCAGCAGAAGTCTCAGACGCTTCAGGAGCCGCTTCCTGCGCTTTAGGCTCCGCCTTCACAGCCTCTTCCTCGTCCACATCGTCATCTTCAAAATCGTCGTCAAAATCATCATCAAAGTCATCCAGATAATCCGGTGTCATATAGCGATATACCGCATAAGCGATTCCTGCGATAACAGCAACCGCGCCCACGATTGCCAGAATCCAGATAATACAATTCTTCTTGTCATCCTCTTTTTTCATGAGTTCTTTTGCCTTGATCACTTCCAACAGTTCATCCAGTTTTGCCATGATAATACCTTCCTTTCCAAGTCTCTGTCATGTCCGCCGCGTTCCTGTTCCCCTCGCTGCAGCGCGACACGCTGCCTGTTATTGTTATCATACCACTGTTTGACCAATTTTACTATGAAAAAAAGCGAATTTTATATTTTTTTCAGTTTTAAAACACGATTTATGCGCAGTCTCAGCACTCTGTGCTGTCCACAGCTTCCCGATCGCCGCATCCCTGCACCGCATCCCGAAGCTGCTTCATCGCCCGGCACAGCACGCTGCGCGGGCAGGCAATATTGATCCTCTCAAAGCCGGTCCCATCCGGTCCGAACATCCGGCCGCTGTCCAACCAGAGCTTCGCCTTTTTGACGATCAGCTCCTCCAGCTGCTCTCCATTCAGAGAAAGACCTCTGAAATCCAGCCACAAAAGATAGGTTCCCTCCGGCTCGATCAATTTCACTTCCGGCATTTGCTCCTTTAAAAAGCTTTTCACAAAAAGCAGATTTTCATGCAGATAAGCCTTCAATTCCTCCAGCCATTCATGACCTTCTTCATATGCCGTCTGACAGGCAATCAGCCCAAAGAGTCCCACCTGACTGTATCCCGCCTGGGCCACCGCCTTTAAAAAACGTCCCCGCAGCGTTTTGTTCTCAATGAAAATATTGGAAATCTGCAGCCCGGCCAGATTGAAGGTCTTGCTCGGCGCCGTACATGTCACCGCGATATCCGAAAATGCCGGATCCAAAGATGCGAACACGATATGCTTCTTCCCGGGCCAGGTGAAGTCGCTGTGAATTTCATCGCTGACCACCAGCACTCCATGCCGCAGACAGATTTCACCTACCTTTCTAAGCTCCGCTTCTGACCACACGCGCCCCACCGGATTATGAGGGCTGCAGAGCAAAAACAATTTTACCTTTTCTGAAACAATCTTCGCCTCCAAATCCTCAAAGTTCATCTCATATCGCCCGTCCCTTAAGACAAGGGGGCTGTTCACCAGTTCCCGCTCATTATCGAGGATCACCTCACTGAACGGATAGTAGACGGGCTGCTGCAGCAGCACTGCATCCCCTTTTTGGGTAAAAGCCCGCACGCAGGCCGCAAGGGCAAAAACCACGCCCGGCGTCCTGACCAGCCACTCCTTTTTCACATCCCAGTCATAATACCGCTCATACCAGTCATGCACTGCGCGAAAATATTCCTCTTTCCCTTCGCTGTAGCCGTAAATTCCGTGCTCCACAGCCTTTTGCAGCCGCTCTTTCACACAGGGCGCCGTTTCAAAATCCATATCCGCCACCCATAGCGGAAGCAGCTCCGCACTTCTTCCCCGCTCTTTGGCGAAATCATATTTTAAGCAGTTTGTTCCTCTCCGCTCTATCGCCTTATCAAAATCGTATGACATTTCAATCTTCCTCCAGCGCCTGACGAAGATCCCCGATCAGATCCTCCGCATTTTCAATTCCCACAGAAAGGCGCAGGAAATCCTCCGTAATGCCCAGCCGCCGCCTAGTCTCAACCGGCACCGCGCCATGGGTCTGATACATCGGATAGGTGATCAGAGATTCCACGCCTCCCAGACTTTCCGCAAAAGCGATGAGCCGCACCCGCTCCAGCACGCGTTTTGCCGTCTCCGGCGTATCCGTGCGGAAGGAAATCATGCCGCCGCTGCCCCGCGCCTGTCTTTTGTTCACATCATGCCCCGGATGCCCGGGCAATCCCACGTAATAAACTGCCGTAATCCTTTTATGGTTTTTCAAAAACTCTGCGATCTTCAACGCGTTCTCCTCCTGACGCTCCATGCGAATCGCCAGCGTCTTGATCCCCCGCAGAAGCAAAAAGCTGTCAAAGGGAGACAGACAGCATCCTATGGTCGTGAGCAATAATCTGAAACGTTCCGCCAGCTTCGGATCTTTTGTGCATAAAAAGCCCGCCAGCGTATCATTATGTCCGCAGAGGTATTTCGTGCCGCTGTGAATGACGATATCCGCCCCCAGCTTCAGCGGATTTTGCAGATAGGGAGACAAAAAAGTGTTGTCCACAATCAGCAGCAGTCCGTGTTTTTCTGCAATCTGCTTCATCAAAAACAGATCCGTCACCAGCATGGTGGGATTGCTGGGTGTCTCGATGTATAAAGCCTTCGTGTTTTCCTTTACCGCCGCCTTCACCGCTTCTGCGTTGGAAGTGTCCACATAGGAAAACTCTATCCCCTTCTGCTCTCCCAGCATCGAAAAAATTCTTACGGAACCGCCGTATAAATCTTCCGTACAGATGATGTGATCACCGCTTTTGAAAATTTCCAGGCACACATTGATGGCCGCCATTCCTGTGGTGCACGCAATGCTGTCACAGGCTCCCTCCAGGACTGAAATCTGCCGTTCCAGCTGTTCTCTGGTGGGATTGCTCTCTCTCGTATAATTGTGCCCTGTCGTCTGCCCGATTCCCGGATGGGAAAAGGTCGCCGTCTGAAAAATGGGAACGCTCACAGAACCGTAAGGATTTTCCTCTCCTTCTTTTCTGCCGCCATGTATGCACTGGGTTTCTCTCTGATATGCCATCTCTGATTCTCCTTCAAATAATATATTCTATGGATCTTTCCGGGGTAACTCTCGTTCGGGAATTATATAAAAGCACGGCCTCCCGCATTCGCTTTTCCCCCATCGCGTAATTGACCGCTTCTTTCCTGTTCATCACATCTGCCCTCACCACCCGGTTTCTCTCCAGCGGCTCATTCATAATTACGGTCACTCCCTGTTCCTTTAGTTCCTGCAATTCTTCCTGGGAAAAATCCACAAAATAGGGATCAAACAGTCCAATCTCCCCCTCACTACTCTGCGTCAGAAGGACATAGTGTTCATCCTCGTACAGCCAGACTCTCGCAATCACAACGCCCTTTTGCTGAAGGCAGCTGACAATTTCACTGTCCGGCGCGATATAGACCTGATCCGTCTCCAAAAACCTCGCTTCGATCGGGAAACCTTTGCTGCGTCCGTACTGATTCATCCAGCTCGTCAGAAACTGCATCGCCATCCTGGAGGTTCCGCTCTTGCCGCTTTCTCCCTGCGCGTTATAGGAATCCAGGGTATAAAGAGAAATGGCCTTCAAAAGCTCAGGCGCGATTTCCTCCCTGTCAAAAAGATAGCGAACGGCGTTGATCAGCGTCGTCGGCCCGCAATCATATTCCGAGCTCTGATAATTCAGCACATTTTTCATTGGGTAATTCCTCCCTCTTTTCGTCAGCTGCTTTCCTCCGCAGCTTTCCGCTCTGCCAGGCAGCGAATCGCCAGCCCCGCCATATAACCCACCGCCGGATAGATCGCCTCCGGATCCGCCGTAAACTTCGCATGATGTCCGGGATAGCAGCCGCCTGTTCCAATCCTGATAAAAATTCCCTTTTTCTCCTTTAAATACAGGCTGAAATCCTCGCCTCCCATGGTATCCTCCTGAACTCTGACCTCAAGCCCCTGTTCTGCAGCCTCCTCCCGCGCAAGCCTGCACAGCTTTGTATCATTGACAACAGCCGGAGGCCCCTCTCTCCAGTTGATCTTCACTCCGGCTCCGTACGCCTGCGCAGTAGCCTGCACCATCGCAGCAAACCTTGTTTTGACTAAAACCCTGTCTTCTTCGTCCAGCGTTCTGACTGTCCCTTCCAGGAAAACCTCTTCCGGTATGATGTTCCAGGTCGTGCCGCCTTCCACATGAGTGAAGCTCAGAACAGCTCTGGAAAAGGGATTCAGATTCCTGCTCACAATCGTCTGGGCATTCAGAATCACTGCAGCCTGCACCACCAGAGGATCGATTCCCTTCTGAGGCTGCGCGGCGTGCGCCCCGCTTCCTGTGATTCTCACCGCGAAGCGATCCACTGCCGCCATTACTGCACCCTCTTTGATCCCCACCGATCCGTTTTCAAACTGAGGATAGGAATGAATGCCAAAATAGCAGGATACATCGTCCAAAACACCTGTTTTCAACACCTTTTCGGCTCCTTCGGTCACTTCTTCCGCCGGCTGAAAAATCACTTTCACCGTGCCGGAAAACCGTTCACGTTCCTGATGCAGCCAAATGGCCGTTCCGAGCATCACGACCGTATGAAAATCATGACCGCAGGCGTGCATTCGTCCTTCATTTACCGAAGCGTAGGAAAGCCCGGATTCCTCCTGAATCGGAAGCGCGTCAATATCGCATCGGAGGCCGATCACAGGACCCTTTTCTTTTCCCTCTATCCGCGCGACCAGGCCGGTCTCCAGTCCTGTTTTGAGAATCTCAACGCCTTCCCGCTCCAGGATCTCCCGTATTTTTTTCGTGGTTTCAAATTCCTCATTTCCCAGTTCGGGATGGGAATGGAACCATTGAAAATATGTAATCAGCTCTTCCTTACTCATGCTGCATCCCCTTTTCACCCTCGGTTCATATTCATTCCTATAAACATATTATTTAAGTAGGATTATACGGTTATTTCCATCAAATGTCAACCGATATTTTACCCTGCCGACATATAACCATATAGAACTCCGTTTTCTTCCTGAGTCCGAAAAGACAGAAAGGAGTGCCGCGCACTCCTTTCAGATCTTTTTCAGCTTTGCAAACGCAGCGTACATGATCTTCTGCCCTGCTCCGTCAAAACTGATCGTCACCTTGTAGTCTCTGGGATCATCCACGATCGCGGTCACCGTTCCGTCACCGAACTTCACATGCCTCACCCGATCCCCCACGCCGTATTCCAGGCCGCATTTCTTGGCCGCTCCTTTCTGCAGACCGTCCACACCGCTTAAGCTGCCCAGCCCCTTTGCAATGAAAGGCTTGTTCTCTGCCGCCGTGCGCTTCGGGCGCACCACCGCCTTCGGCTTGCCTACACCGGTATAAGCGCCTGCCGTCGATCCAAAGCCACAGCCCCAGCCCGAACCGGAGGTGCCTGTGCCGGTGCTCTCTAAACTGCCGCCGGTCCTTCCTCCAAAACCCGAAAAGCCGCTAAAGCCACTAAATCCGCTGAAGCTTCCGCCGTCGGAATCCGCATCCGATCCAAAGCTGAATTTCTTCACCCCCGGAACCCGGTTATCCATCAGATTATCCGGAATCTCCCGCACGAAACGGCTGACCGGATTATACTGCGTCTCCCCGCGAATCATCCGCGACTTCGCACAGGTGACCGTGAGATCCTCCTTTGCCCGGGTGATGCCCACATAGGCAAGGCGGCGCTCTTCTTCGATCGCGCCCGGATCGTCATCGGTGATACTCATATAACTGGGAAAAATGCCGTCTTCCATCCCCGCCAGATAGACCACCGGAAATTCCAGCCCTTTCGCAGAATGCAGGGTCATCAAAAGCACCTTATTGTTGTCTGCATCCACGCCGTCAATATCCGCCACCAGCGCCACTTCCTCCAAAAATCCGCTTAAGGTGGCATCCTCATGTGCAGCTTCAAAGGCCACAATCTTGCTGACCAGCTCGTTGATATTATTAATGCGGTCCTCCGCTTCCTCCTCATCGGAATCCTGCAATTCCTTTACATAGCCGGTGGATTCAATGATGTCATTGATCAGCTGCTCCAGTGTATAATATTCCAGCTTTGCCCGAAAAGACTGGATCATGGTTACAAAAGGCTCAAGCTTCACCGCAGAGCGTCCCAGCCCCGGAATCTGATCCGCCTGGCGCAGCGCATCATAAAAGCTCATACCGCTTTCGTCCGCAAAGCTCTGCACCTTATTGATCGTAGCAGCACCGATGCCCCTCCTGGGCACATTGATGATGCGCCGCACCTGCAGATCATCCTGTCCGTTATCGATCGTTTTCAGATATGCCAGCATGTCCTTGATCTCTTTGCGGGCATAGAAGTTCACGCCTCCCACCACATCATAGGGGATTCCTTCTATAATAAAGCGCTCCTCCAAAAGGCGGGCCTGCGCATTGGTTCTGTATAAAACCGCACAGTCCTTAAAATCAGCTTCATGCCGTTTTTTCTTATGCGCCACTTCATCCGCAATATATTCCGCCTCTTCATAAGCCGTATCGAACTGCCTGAAATGAATCCTGCTTCCCTCACCCTTATCCGTCCAAAGCGCCTTTTCCTTCCGCTCGGTGTTGTTGCGGATCACTTCGTTTGCCGCATCCAGAATGGTCTGGGTGGAACGGTAATTCTGCTCCAGCTTGATGACCGCCGCCTCCGGAAATACCTTTTCAAAATCCAGAATATTGTTGATATTGGCACCCCTGAACTTGTAAATGGACTGGTCGTCATCACCCACCACACAGAGATTGCGGTATTTATCTGCCAACAGCCGCACCAGCTCAAACTGTGCCGTATTGGTATCCTGATATTCGTCCACCATGATATAACGGAACTTTTCCTGATAATAGTCCAGCACATCCGGACAGGATCTGAAAAGCTCCACGGTCTTGACGATCAGATCATCAAAATCCAACGCATTGTTCTTCTTCAGCGCCTTCTGATATTCCTTATAGACCTCCGCGATCTTTTTCTTTCCGAAATCCCCCATCACGCTCAGCTCATAGTCCACAGGCGAAATCAGTTCATCCTTTGCGGAAGAAATTGCGGACATCAGGCTTCTTTCCTTATATAGCTTCGTATCCACCTGAAGCTTCTTGCATACATCCTTGATGATATTCTTACTGTCGTCCGTATCATAAATGGTAAAATTCGTATCGTATCCCAGACGATCTATGTATCTTCTCAAAATCCGGACACAGCTGGAGTGGAAGGTGGAAACCCAGATCTGTTCCGCCCCATGCCCGATCAGATCGTCCACGCGTTCCCGCATCTCCCCGGCAGCCTTATTGGTGAAGGTGATCGCCATGATATTCCACGGACGCACATCCTCATGCTCGATCAGGTAAGAAATCCTGTGCGTCAGCACGCGGGTCTTTCCGCTGCCTGCTCCCGCCAGGATCAGCACCGGCCCCTTCGTCTTAAAGACCGCCTCCCTCTGGCGTTCATTCAAAGTATCGTAAATGCTCATAATCTATCCTCCGGGTCAAAAACTGCCCTGTTCAAAAATAAGCGCGTTGCTCTTACGATTTTATCAGATTTTGCATGATTACACAACAAAAGAAAAAAGCATTTCTGCAGGCTTTTACGGAATGCGAAACAGCCCGATAGGCGGGACATAATATGTGAACAGGAAAAAGCACAGCATAATGGCCAAAAGAACAGCTGCTGCCAAACCGTTTTTATGGCTGCCCCCTCTTTTTGCAAAAAGGCTCCACTTCCGGCCTGATACCCGGTACGTGACCAGCACTCCCGCATAAAATGTCAGCACATCTGCAGGCGTCCAGTGCGTACCCCAAATTCCGGTATAGGTGTAAAAAAATGTCACCACAAACAGCATTCCCGTGCAGATTCCCGCCGTGCACGGCTCCAAAATTCCCGGCATGGATTTTCGCAGCAGCATGCTTCCCACTGCCGCCCACAGGGCCGCCGGAAAAAACAGCAGTTTCAAATGCTCCCAGGTGGATTCGCTCACCGGCGCAAACAGACCTATCACCGGATTTTTCCCGCTCCATTCATAGACAAAATGCAGTGCTGTGCCCACAATACAAGTGAACAAAAATCCTCCTGCCAGAAATTTTCTTTTTCGCTTCTCCATCCGTCCTCCTGTCTTCCATGACAGGCCTCTCTCCCATCCGGGCACAGAAGCCTGTCACTTCGTCTCCTCATGGCATCACGTTCTATTGTTAACTCTTCCGTGTTTTTCTGACATTTTACTCCGCCGCCTTTTGTGCAAACCGGGTCGTCACCAGATCCTCATAGGGAACTCTCTTTTCCAGTTCTCCGCCCTCTTCAAGAATATCCTGTAAAAGTGTGAAGGAATCTTCCGTAAAGACCAGATCCTTTTTCCAGGTATCCTGCTCATAATAACGCTTCACGATCGCCGTCAGCGTATCCAGATCCGTCTCTGCAAACTGCGGCTGGATGACTGCCGCGATTTCTTCCGGCGTATGCTCCGCCACATAGTCCATTCCCTTCTGCAGCGCGTTGGTGAAGGCCTGGATCACTTCGGAATTTTCATCAATATAACTCTTTTTCGCGGAAAAAGCGGTGTAAGGCACATACCCGGACGCCTCACCCAAAGATGCCACCACATAGCCGTCGCCCTTTTGCTCAAGCGCCGTGCCGTGGGGCTCAAATTCAACGGTAAAGTCCCCCTGACCGCCGGAAAAAGCCGCCGCCGTGGAACCGAAATCAATACTCTGGTCGATGGCAAGATCTGCTTTGGGATCAATACCGTTCTGCTTCAGGATATACTCAAAAACGAGTTCCGGCATACCGCCCGCGCGGCCGCCCAGCACGCTTTTGCCCTTCAGCATATCCCAGCCAAAATCATCCACGGGTTTTCTGGAAACAAGAAAGTTGCCCGCACGCTGGGTCAGCTGCGCAAAGTTGACTACATAATCATTGGTCTCACCGAGATAGGTATAAATCGTGGATTCGGAACCCATGAAGCCGATGTCCGCCTCACCGGACAAAACGGCTGTCATCGTTTTGTCCGCTCCAAAGCCCGTCACCAGCTCCAGATCAATGCCCTCTTCCTTAAAGTACCCTTCTTCGATGGAAACATACATGGGCGCATAAAAAATGGAGTGCGCCACTTCATTCAGCGTAACCTTTACCGCCTCTTTCTGTGTGCCTCCATCTTCTTTCGTGTCCGTTGTTTTGCCGCAGGCAGCCAGGCCGGTGATGAGCAATGCCGCCGTCAAACCAAAAGCCAGAAGTTTCTTTTTCATAACATCCTCCGATATGCAAAGTTGATATATCATATGCGGAGCAACAAAGGATGTGCTTCCCTTTCTATTTGTTCATTGACTTTAAGAGCGCTCTGACTGAGCAATATCTATTGCGCGGCAATGACCTGACCGAAATTTCTAAAGCATCCGCTGAATTATTCACATAATGCCCTGCAAAAATTTGGTGTAACTTTTGGTGTAACAAATACATTTTACTTATGTGCTGAAAATAAAAAGACCTCAAAAACCCTTTAAAATCAGGCATTTGAGGTCTATGGACCCGATGGGATTCGAACCCACGGTCTCTGCGTTGCGAACGCAGCGCTTTCCCAGCTAAGCTACGAGCCCAAAGGAACAGCCAAACGGACAAGCTCGCTTGTCCGTCCGGGCTGTATCAATATAAGTGGAAGCAACGGGGCTCGAACCCGTGGCCTCTCGCGTGTGAGGCGAACGCTCATCCCAGCTGAGCTATGCTTCCAAGTGCTGACTAGTTTATTTTACCACTTTATTCAAAAGAATCAAGCCCCAAAATGAAATATTTTGCTATTATTTCTTGTCCCGGCCTTTCTTGAGTTCTTCACTATAAATATCTATCATCTTCTCAATGATCAGCTTCTTCACATAAACGTCAAAACTGAGCATGCAAATGAAGGAAAACAGCTGCAGAAATTCCTGTTCCTGCGCATCGTTTTCTAAAAAAGTCTCTTTGGATTTGCGAAACTTATCCACCACATCCTGCTTGAGCCGCTCAACCTCTTCCCTCTCAAGCCCGAAAACCTCATTATAGATGTCCTCAAGCCTGAAGCTGCCCTCTTTTCCAAAAAAGCGATCTGTGATCGGCTTTAAAATCGTCTGAATATCATTGATCGACATAAACCCTTTGAAATAGTAAATGAAGATCAGCACCAGCACATGCTCCTTGGAATATTTCTTCTTCACAGGGGAAGGAAGCAGATCATTCTTCGCGTAATTATTGATCATGGTCTTGGTGAGGATCTTGTCCTCCTCCGGATTGCGCGCAGAGTTCTTCAAACGGCTCCCCATAAATGTAGTTACCTGATCCATATATAACTCAATATCCGGAATATCGTCTGGTTTGATATAATTGATCCGATCCAGACTGTCCAGAATGCTCTGTAATAAATCTTCTGTCTCCAGCGTCATAACATCTTCTCCTTTTTCCCCATTATATAGTATTGAAAACTACATGGCAAGAGCAAATTGTGTTTTATTTGCTTTACTTTGCAACTTTAGTATGTTAAAATGCAGTTAGATCAATCACGGTAGTAATAAACAGTAAAGGGGTATTCGTCAGATGAATAAGAAGATCAAAACAGAGGCGGTAGACCATCTGTTTGAAGCGATTCTGAGTCTGGAAGACAGAGAAGAGTGCTATGCCTTCTTTGAAGACCTGTGCACGGTGAATGAACTGCTTTCTTTATCCCAGCGCTTCGAAGTGGCTGCTATGCTCAAAGAGGGAAAGACCTATCTGGATATTGCGGAGAAGACGGGGGCTTCCACTGCAACGATCAGCCGGGTCAACCGTTCCCTGAATTACGGAAATGATGGTTATGACCTCGTTTTCGGCAGAATCTCCGACAGGAAGCAGGAGAAACAATAAGCTTTGTTCATGGATTTGGTATGGGTTTATTACATAAAGGGAAGCAAAATACGAAATATTAATTTTAGCTTTACTTTTTTTCCTGAATGTGATATGCTTTCGTTGTGTAACAAGTACAACTTATTTTTCTTGGAGGTATCTACATGAACAAAGGTACAGTTAAATGGTTTAACAACCAGAAGGGCTATGGATTCATTTCCGATGAAGCTGGTCATGATGTATTCGTACATTACTCCGGTCTGAACATGGAAGGATTCAAATCTCTGGAAGAAGGCGCTGCTGTAGAGTACGACGTCGTTCAGGGTGAAAAAGGTCCTCAGGCTGTTAACGTAACAAAGCTGTAAGAAGTACGCTTCGCGAACTTTGAACAGTCATGAATTATAAGATCTGCGGATCTTATAGACATCTTATCATAAACCTATGTGCCCGTTCTTTAAATAGAGAGTGATTCTTTTTTTTAAATGAATTCGAACTAGCTAAATGATTAAGAGGAAGAAAACGAAAAGCCGGTCATCCGACCGGCTTTTTTGTGCGACAGGAATTCCTTCGGATTTCCTGTCGCACAAAAAAACCCTCCGGGGGACCGCACTGAAGGCACAAGAGAAACTTCGTTTCTCTGGGAAGTATGCCGCTTACGCTGCCCGCCGCAGGCGGAGAAGTTCGCAGGCGAACTTCTTTTTTGATGCCTGCAATCTGCAGGAATCTATTTCTGCGTATAACGGATCGCTTCCTCAAACGACAGATTCCCTCCATACAAATCCAGCGCGCTTCCGATCGTAATATGAATCCTGCCGTTTCCGGCCCTCCGTATTTTATCAATATCTTCAAAGGAGCGGATTCCGCCCGCATAAGTAATCGGAATCTGATGCCATCTGCCAAGCAATTCGATCAGTTCTTCTTCGATTCCGCTCTGCCTGCCTTCCACATCCACTCCATGAATCAAAAATTCATCACAAAAAGATGCCAGCATCGTCAGGATGTCCTCCGATAACGCGACCTGCGTATATTTCTGCCACCGGTCCGTCACAATATAGTAACGGCCGTCTTTCCTGCGGCAGCTTAAGTCAAGCACCAGCTTCTTTCTGCCCACCGCTTCCACCAGACGGTACAGATTTTCAAAAGAAATCGTTCCATGCTGAAAAACATAGGATGTAACAATCACATGGGATGCCCCGACATCCAGATATTCCTTCGCATTCTCCGCTGTAATTCCTCCTCCGACCTGCAGCCCGCCCGGATAGGCACGAAGGGCCTCCATTGCCTGCCGACGCGTTTCTTCATAATATGGACTATCCTTTTTATTCAAAAGAATGACGTGTCCGTTCTTCAATTCCTTCTGTGCAAAACACCTCGCATACCAGGCCGCATCCTCCTTGGAAACATAGTTTTCCCTGGCGAGATCCCCCTGATCCTGTACGCTTCCGCCGACAAGCTGCTTCACCTTTCCATTGTGAATATCAATACATGGTCTTAATTCCATCCGGGCACCCCATTCTTTATAACAAAAAATTTTCCTATTAAAACCATTTTACTAGAAAGATGTATTTTATGCAATGAAAACCCGCATACTATCAGCGCAGACTTTCAACAAAAGTTACTGTTCATTCCGTAAACAGTAACCATCAGGATGCTGCAGCCGGCCTTTGACCGGAATTTTCAGTAACAATTTTTCAAAAAAGGAGTGTGAAAAATGAAAAAGCCAGGAAAAACAGTTCCGTTGCTCCTCCTCACCTGCATGCTGACTTTTGCTTCAGGCTGCGGAACGGACAAAAACACAAATCAGGGTGACATGGCCAACAACAATACAAACGGCAATCAACAGGAAAATGCTGCCCAGACTGAAGGAACGAATTCCCAGCTGGAGGACAATGACAATCTTACAGACGGGAACAACGGC
>Ga0129308_1002268_pt1 | contig 16763 bp, 27 predicted proteins | sample L827metagenome_FD_94440 | JGI IMG/M metagenome (GOLD analysis project Ga0129308, IMG submission 94440) | Ring-tailed lemur group fecal microbial communities from Wisconsin, USA - L827 metagenome | ecosystem: Host-associated > Mammals > Digestive system > Large intestine > Fecal | place: USA...
GCAGGTTTCTATGAGGTTAAAAATCATCTCGAAAAAACCGCTGAAATCGTTGAAATTCAGCGGTTTTCATTGCAATAAAAGAGCTCGGAACACATCAACATTCCGAGCCAATTTATGGTGGAGTAAAACCCTCAATATCCGAACCCGAGATAGTGAGGGTATTATTCCCCGAAGTGTTGAAAGTCAGCACGATTCTTCGCCCCTTGTCTCCATCGTCATAGACGAAGACAGCATTTACCAGTGTGTCGATGATTCGCCGCTGATATTCAACATCGTTTATATCGCCGCTCTTGAAAGATGTGAGCCAGTACACGATACGCTCCTTCGACAAGAGCGGCTTTTTCATTTCCTCTCTTGCAATCTGTCCTTCAATATTCAAGCGTTCCTGTTCCAATTCCTCAAGACGCTCTTTCGTAGTAGCGGTGATAATTCCCTGTTCGATTGCCGACATGAGATTTTTAATCTTCTTGTTGGTGTCTTTCAACATTCCTTGTAGACCTATGAGAACCGATGTGTCTTGTAGGTCTTTTTCTATAAGCTCCATTGCCTTTGTAGCGATAAGGTCAATGTTTTCATCGGTGAGAACGTATTGTACGGTATAACGAACAACCAGTTCCTCAAGCCAATCTTTCTTTTCAATCTTCTTGTCGCAGTTTCCACCTCTTTTTCGCTTGCCGCACTTGTAGTAATGGTACAGCTTCCCGGTCTTCGATGTGCCGCTCTCGCCAATCATGGGGCTACCGCAATGACCGCAGAACAGTTTTGTGGAGAGAAGATAATCCTCTTTCGCCTTGTTCCTTGCCCGTGAAGCGAAATTGTGTTGGAGCAGAGCTTGTACTTTTGCGAACAATGTTTTGTCAATAATCGGTGGCACAGTGTCCTCCAATACTACATCATCGTAGCGATACACTCCGATGTATCTGTCATTTCTTAAAATTCTTTCCAAGCTGTTTTTGTTGAATGGATTCCCTCGTGAAGTTTTGTAACCCTTCTCGTTAAGGTGTTCTACAATTTGAGTTTTGGACTTTCCTTCCGCATAGAGCGTAAAGATTACCCGTACCGCTTGCGCTTCCACTGGGTCAATCACATACCGTCTGTCCTCACCTATTTTGTAGCCGAGACCCGGATTACCCATAGCGATTCCATGAAGGGCGTTTTCCTTGAGACCTCGCTTAATACTTCGGGCGAGATTTTCTGAATAATACTCCGCATATCCCTCAAGCACCGATTCCAATATGATTCCCTCGGGAGTGTCGGGCATGGGCTGTTTCGCATAAAAGACACGAACACCGTTCTTTTTGAGCTTCGCTTTGTAAATGGCTGAATCGTATCTGTTTCGAGCGAAACGGTCAAGCGTGTACATAATCACAGCGTCAAAATGACCTTTCTCACTGTCCCTTATAAGACGCTGAAAGTTTGGACGATTATCGGTCTTGCCCGAAATTGCTCTGTCAATGTACTCGCCCACAATGACGATACCATTCTTTATAGCGTAGTCGTGGCACTCTCGGAGTTGACCCTCAATGGATTCTTCACGCTGGTTATGGCTTGAGTATCGAGCATAAATTACCGCCTTGATAATCTCACCTCCAATATTTTCATTCTTCTAATCAACTCTATTGGGATAACCTTACACCGCCGCAGTTGAATCCTTATCCCCTTCCAATTCTTGTCGGTTCTCAAATTCATATACCATTGACATGAACTCATGCTTCATTCGCCGGGAGAGACCTCTGTACACACGCAGAATATCCTCCTCGTCTTCGTCCTTCGCCTGTGGCTGGTGCAAATCGTCTTCATCGGCGAAGAAGTCCATCACAGAACATTCCAAGATTTGAGCAAGTTGAACCATGACCTCTTGTTTCGGCAGAGAGCCTTTATACCATGCGCTCACCTTTGATGTGCTTAATCCAAGCTCTTTGCAAAGTGCTGTGGGATTTGTTCCTCTCATAGCACAGATTCTCTTTAAGTTGTCAGCGAAATCCATTAAATAGTCCTCCCGAAAAATAATTCTAAAAATCAGAGTTAAGGTATTGACAAATCTAAGAATCAGAATTATAATAATAACATCAAATCTGAAAAACAGATTTGGCAATAAGAAACCAGCCCCCTCAATAAAGCATTTTGAGGAGAAAAGCGGATAGTTATTCACTTGTTATGGCTAATAAGAATAATAACATAAAATCCGCTTTTCGTCAAGGCTGATTCTGAAAAACAGAACAGGAAGGGAGGAATTTTCGTGAATGTCAAGTCGAGAATGGCTGATGTGGGAATGACACAGGTGGACATGATACTGGAACTGCAAAAGCGAGGTTATGTAGTCCAGCCGCCAATGATGTCAAGTATTCTCCGAGGGGTCTATACATACCCCAAGGCAAAGCTGATTCTCGCAGAGTGCGAGAAAATTCTCAAGGAACGTGAGAATGAATGAACCTGTCGGAAGGACAGGTGAAAGACCTCGCAAGTCCATTGGTGGGTATCGTAGCGGAGTTCTACCAAGACCCTAAGAATGAGGAGGATTTTCAACAATGGCTACTACAACAAAAAGAATCAACAGACGAAAGCTCGCAGTAATACAGGCTTACACCATTATCGCTCTTTTCGTTCTGTTCGGTTTGATTGCCGGGTTCATAGTAGGAAGGTTCACCGCTTCTCCCGAAGTGGAGACAATCACAGAGACCGTAGAAGTTCCTACATACAATCCCGAACAGCTCCCGGAGGTTGGAGAAATTACCTATTATAATGTTCCGCTGTCTCACAGCTTGCAGAGATTTATCTACGAGGTGTGCGCTGACGAGAACGTACCTGTTGCTCTTGTCATGGCGATGATAGACCACGAGAGCCACTTCAACCCGGAAATCGTGAGCAACACCGATGATTACGGTCTCATGCAAATTAACGCAATCAATCACGAGCAGTTGGAGGAGCAGTACCGAGCGGCAGATATGCTCGACCCATATCAGAATGTTTTCTGTGGGATTAAAGTAATCAGCTCTTACATCGAAAAGTACGAGGATTACAGCTACGCTCTCATGGCATACAACATGGGCGAGTATGGAGCGAAGAAGTCATGGGAAAGCGGTACTACTTTAACTTCATACAGCGACACCATTCTTGAGCTTATGTCTGAATATGAACAGGAGGTGAAGGAAAATGCCGCAAGTTCTGGCAATGAGTAATGGCACACCCGAAACAATCTTATCCCCGAAAGATTTTGAGGATTTAATTGATAAGTACATGGGGCTTGACTGTGCTAACTACTACCAAAATCAAATTGAACAGCTTTCAGAGTGCATTAGAGACCTCGCTTCCTATGTTGATGATAAGTACATTACAGAGGAAGTTGAGGAGGTGCTGAAAGTCAATGGCTACTAACAAAAAGATTGGCAACACCTTTGAAGCGGAGTTTTGCGAGACCCTATGCCAATATGGATTTTGGGCGCACAACATGGCGCAGAACGCCGCTGGACAACCAGCAGATGTTATCGCTGTGAAGGACAAGACCGCATATCTGATTGATTGCAAGGTCTGTACTAATAACGAGTTTCCGCTCTCCCGGATAGAGGAGAATCAGCACCTCGCTATGGAGTTTTGGAAAATGTGTGGAAACGGTGAGGGTTGGTTTGCTCTCAAGGTCGAGGGCGAAATCATAATGATACCTCACTATACTATGAAAGCTCTGTCCTATGAGAAGTCAGTATTGAATCTGACAGATATTCGAGAGTACGGAGCGAAACTGGAAAGGTGGCTGAAAGTATGTTGATTACAGTATCGAACGCCTTGACAGTCACCAATCCTACCCCGGAAATGCTGATGTGGTGCAAGCGAAACCTTGTCATATCTAACCCGGAGTATGCGAAGAAAGCTCGAATGAACCTGTGGCTCGGCAATACACCCAAGACCCTGTTTCTGTATGAGACCCGAGGAAACGAGTTGGTGTTACCGTTCGGAACACTTCGCTCCTTACCAAAGGAAATCACGGACAAGGCGATTTTCATAAGCGAATTTGCCCCGCCTGTGGAGATAGATTTTCAAGCCGATGTTCCTCTCTATGATTACCAAGAGGACGCTGTACAGGCGATGATAGCCGCAAAGTACGGTATCTTGCAGAGTGCCGCTGGTAGCGGAAAAACACAGATGGGAATAGCTCTTGCGGCAAGACTGGGGCGGCGTACATTATGGCTGTGCCATACGCTCGACCTTATCAAGCAGAGCAAGGAGCGAGCCGAGCAGTATATGAGCAAAGACCTCATGGGTACTATCACGGAGGGCAAGGTCAATCTCGGCGATGGTATCACCTTCGCAACGATTCAGACGATGTGCAAGCTGGATTTGCCACAGTACAAGGATTACTGGGATTGCATTATTACAGACGAGGTACATAGGGTCAGCGGCAGTCCTACCGCAGTCACACAGTATCAAAAGGTGCTGAACAGCTTGTCGGCAAGACATAAATACGGGCTGTCAGCGACAGTCCACAGGTCTGACGGTATGATTCGAGCGACCTATGCGTTGGTGGGTGAAATCGCCTATCAAGTACCCGATGAAGCTGTGGCAGACAAGATTATGAAGGTGGGTATCTACCCTGTCAACACAGGGATTCAGATAAGTAGAGAAGCCCTCAATACCGATGGCACTCTGAATTATACGAAGCTGATTACTTATCTCACGGAGAATCCGCAGAGAAACGGTCTGATAACTGGCTATATGTCGGTTGACAAAAGACCTTCGCTGATTCTGTCGGACAGGTTGAATCACCTTGAGGAGCTTATGAGTATGCTCCCGGCAGATATGCAAAAGGACGCTGTGATGATAAGCGGCAAAATGACAAGTAAGAAAGGCAAAGCTGAACGGGAACAGGCTCTTGAGGATATGAGGAGCGGCAAGAAGAAATACCTCTTTGCTACCTATTCTCTTGCGAAGGAGGGGTTGGACGTTCCATGTTTGGAGCGGTTGTACCTCACCACCCCACAGAAGGATTACGCTGTGGTGACGCAGAGTATCGGGCGTATCGCCCGAATCTTTGAGGGCAAGGCTGACCCGATAGCCTACGATTTCGTAGACGATATAGCCTATCTCGTCAAGTCGTATAAAAAGCGATGTACGACCTATCGAAAGAACGGTTGCTACTTCGTGGAAGGAGGTGCGATGTAGCTTATGAGACTTGTTACTTATGACTGTGAGGTGTTTGCCTATGACTGGCTCGTAACACTCAAGGATAAAGAAACAGGACACCGTACTCATATTTGGAACGATAACGAAGCTCTCCGCATGGCTTTGTCTGATGATTGTATCTATGTTGGATTCAATAATAAGCATTACGACCAGTTCATTGTAAAAGGAATCGCCGCCGATTTTACACCACAGGAGATTAAACAGGTGAACGATTTTATCATCGGCGGCGGTCAAGGTTGGGATTGCCCTCTGCTCAAGGATTTCTACTTTGCTTTCAACAACGTGGATATTAAAGACGATATGCAGATGGGCTTGTCTCTCAAAGCAATCGAAGGACACCTCGGTATGTCAGTACAGGAAAGTACAGTACCCTTTGATATTGACCGCCCTCTCACCGAGGAAGAACGCCGAGAAGTTGAGTTCTATTGCGACCACGATGTTGACACCGCCGAGAAGCTGATAGACATTCGCAAGGACTACCTCAAGAACAAGGTGCAAATCGGGCGGCTGGCTGGTTTGTCTGATGTTCGAGCTATGGGAATGACGAATGCCAAGCTGACAGCGGCTATGCTGAAAGCGTCCAAGAAACCTCACGATGATGAACGCAAGTATGTGTACCCGGAAAAACTCAAGCGTGAGTACATACCCCCGGAAGTGTTCGCTTTCTTCAATAAGATGTACGACCCTTCGATTTCTGACAAGGAGCTGTTCAGTGGCAAGTTAGAGTTCAAAATCGGCGATTGTCCGGGTGTAGTTGGTTACGGTGGTATTCATGCCGCTATTCCGAACTACTTCTTTGAGGAGACAGGCTCTCGGGTTATTCGCAACAAAGACGTGGCGAGCTATTACCCCCACCTTATGACGTTGTGTGGGTACACCTCTCGCAACATTCCATCAGCAGAGGTCTTCGAGAATGTCCTTGAGACCCGAATGAGAGCAAAGGCAAGCGGAGATAAGGCAACAGCAAACGCCCTCAAGCTCGTTGTAAACACGACCTATGGTGCGTTGCTCAACAAGTACAATGACCTGTTCGACCCTCTCATGGGGCGGTCAGTGTGTATCACAGGACAGTTGTTCTTGTTGGAGCTGGCAGAACACCTCTATGCCGACATACCGGGGCTGAAAATCGTCCAGCTCAACACTGATGGTATCATGGTCGAGTGCGACAAAGCAGACCTTGACAAGCTGAATGAGATTTGCGATGAATGGCAGTCTCGGACGGGTTTTGAGCTTGAGGAGGATTCAGTTGTGAAGATTGCACAGAAGGACGTAAACAATTACGTTGAGGTGCAACCGAGCGGCAAATCCAAGGCAAAGGGCGGCTATCTCGTGAAGGGAATTTCCACAGTCGGAGCGTTCAACATCAACAATTCGTGCTGTATCGTGGCTACCGCTCTAAAAGAGTATTTCGTCAATGGTGTTCCTGTAGAAGACACAATCAACGGGTGCGATGATATTTTCCAGTTTCAGATTGTGGCAAAAGCCGGGGCGAAGTACCGAGAAGCCTATCACATAGTCGATGGTGTGAAAGAGCCTGTACAGAAGGTGAACCGAGTGTATGCTACCGCAGACGAGCGGTACGGTAAGCTGTTCAAGGTGAAAGCCGAGGACGATTCTACCGCCAAAATCGAAATGCTCCCGGAACACTGTATCATCGACAACGACAATCACTTGAGCATTTCTGATGTGGATAAGACGTTCTACATCGAAATGGCTAAAAAGCGAGTGAACGATTTTATGGGTATTAAGCCCGAAAGAAAAAGGAGGACAAAGAAAATGGCAACAGCAACCAAGGCAACCAATGTGTATCAGAAGCTACTTACAGCGAGGGCGAAATTCCTCGAAGCCGATGTTCAGAAGACAGGTAAGAATATGCACCTGTCGTTCAAATACTTCGAGCTGGACGATATTGTTCCCTCTGCTATCCGTATCTTCAATGAGGTGGGTCTTATCCCTATCGTGAATTTCACCTCTGATACCGCCACCATGACGATTATCAACACGGACAACCCGGAGGACACGGTTACGTTCACCGCTCCTTTCAATCAGATTGCTCCTATCGTGAGTAATGCCGGGAAACAGGCTACGAACGAAATGCAAGCCCTCGGTTCGTCCATCACCTATATGCGCCGCTACTTGTACATGATGGTGCTGGACATTTGCGAAAGCGATTCCATTGACGCAAATCTCGGCAAGGGCGAAGCTCCTTCTGCCCCGGCAGAAAAGAAAGCCCCGGCAACTCCCGAACAGCGAGCGGAAGTCAAGCAGAATTTGACCGCCAAGGACGGAAACGCTACCGCCTTGCAGATTAAGGGTCTGAAAGCGGTTTTGAAAAAGCTCCGTGAAGCCGACCCGACCAAGGAGGAAATGATTGCGAATATCGCAGTTCAGACTAACGGGTTCACCGTCATTTCCAAGACTGACTGCGAGGAACTGATTAACCGTATCAATGAAATGCTCGAAGGAGGACAGGAATAATGACTGATATTAAGTGGATTGAGGGTAATCGTATTCAGATTGCACCTCCGAAGAAGACCAAGAAAATCACGGGTACTCGTTTCGCTACCATTCTCGGGCTGAATCCTTGGTCTACTCCGTTTGAAATGTGGTGTGCTATCACCAAGACCTACGAGAAGCCTTTCGAGGACACCATCTATACTATCGCTGGTAAGACCATTGAGCCGAAACAGGCAGAGTACATGAAGAAGTCCTATGCTATGGACATTCTCTCTCCTATTGATGTGTGGGGAGCTGACTACTTCAACAAGACGTGGGGTGATTTCTTCCCCGACAGTCCTCACCTCGGCGGTATGTGGGATTATCTGCTCAAGAACGAGGACGGAAAGACCGAAGCTGTGCTGGAAATGAAGACCACCAAGCGAGCCGAGGACTGGGAGAATGATGTACCCGAGTATTACGCTCTACAGGCGGCTCTCTACGCCTATCTGTTGGGGCTGGACGATGTAATCATGGTCGCTTCCTTCCTTGAGGAGAAGGACTATGCAGACCCGAGTAAGTTCAGACCGAGTGCGGCGAACACCATCACGGTTGAGTTCAAGGTCTCCGAGCGTTACCCGGATTTCGCTAAGAAGGTGGCACAGGTCGAGCGTTGGTGGACAGACCATGTGGAGACAGGTATCTCCCCGGAGTATGACGAAAAGAAGGACGCTGAAATCCTTGCCGCTCTCCGCACCAACACCCTTTCCCCGGAGACCGACATTGAAGCTCTGATTAAGGAAGCCGAAGGTCTCAAGAAAGAGCTGGACGAGGTAGCCGCTACCACCGCTGACAAGGAAAAGCGTCTCAAGGTTATCAACGACATTATCAAGGAACACGCTGTATCGCAGTTCCGTGACGGTGATAAGAAGGTCGAGGTAAGAGGTTCTGCTTATGTGTGGACAGTCTCTCGCTCCGAGACCACCAGCGTTGATAAGGACGCTCTGAAAGCCGATGGACTGTTGGACAAGTACAGTAAGAAATCTACCCAGTACCGTATGACGGTCAAATAAAAGGAGGACACAGTTATGTATATTAACCCTTTTGTAGCTGGTGTATTGGCTACTATTATCGTTGAAGTTGTGGTGATTATTATTGCCGCTATCATTTCTGGAAATAAGGAGGACAAATAAAATGAGCAGAACGAAGGATTTGACAAATCAGATTAAGGAGCTTCACGAGAAGCAGACCGAGGAAATGCGTTCCCTTGAGGAACAGAGGGAAGCGGCTCTCAAAGAGGAGAAATTCGATGAATCCGCCACCGAGCTTTTCAACATCTATAAGAGCTACATCAAGGCTGGCTTTACCGAGGAACAGGCATGGGAGCTTGTAACTATCCAGCTCACGAACGCTACCAAGCGTACACTTTTCTAAGGAGGTATAGGACAATGGCGAGAATCCCTATGACAAGCGGTTTTGTGCTTATCCCGGAGGGCGAGTACATCTTCCGCATTTATGACGCAAAGTATGACGAGGAGTTCGGTAAGATTGAGGTCAAGCTCGTCAACGCACAAGGGGCTACTCATACCGAGCGTTTCTCAATCAAGGACGCAAACGATGAATTTAACGAAAAGGCTTTGAACGCTTTCTCGTACTTTGCGAAAACCGCTATGAACGACTACGGTCTTGAAGATGTAGACCCGGAGGAGCTTATCGACCACTACATTTGCGCTCAAGTCGTTCATACCGAGCTTCCTTCCACCAAAGACCCCACAAAGACCGTTACCTTTGCCAATCTCGGCGATAAATCTCCGGCAGACGGTTTCGACACCGAGCCTGTGGCTCGTGCGCTGACACTGGGGCGTGGCGGTGATGGCAAACCTAAAGCCGCAACTCCCAAAAAGGCGGCTACCAGCACCCCGGCAAAAGGTTTAGACCTCGACAGTCTGTTAGGTTAAGTGATTCCTCGGGAGGGGGGATTACTCCTCTCCCGAGCTTTTTAAGGAGGTGCGATATGGTGGACAATGTGAATCACCCTTCACATTACGAGACAGGTAGATTTGAATGTATCGAGGTAATGATTGAGACACAGGGCGTTGAAGCTGTGAAAAATTTCTGTCAGTGCAACGCTTTCAAATACCTGTATCGAGCAAAAAAGAAAAATGGTCTTGAGGATATGAAAAAGGCTATTTGGTATCTCAATAAATATGTAGAGCTGTCTGAAAACAAATCGTGTAATGATTGCTTCGGTGCAAGCACAAACGATTGTGAAAGCTGTCCTCTACAGGAAGGAGCGGAAAATGACACCTAATGAATATCAAACAGAAGCATTACGAACAGCAAGCGGCATGAATAAAGATGTGCCTATGATTGTGAATGGCACACTCGGTCTTTGTGGTGAATCCGGGGAATGTGCTGATATGGTAAAGAAACACCTGTTTCAAGGTCACGAACTGGACGAAGCCCATTTAGCAAAGGAACTCGGCGATGTAGCATGGTATCTCGCTGTAACAGCGTATTCCATCGGATATGACCTTGAAACAATTCTTGCGATGAATGTTGAAAAACTTCGCAAACGCTACCCGGAAGGTTTTGACCCCGAACATAGTCTTCACAGACAGGAGGGTGACTTATGACACAGGCGGATAGAATAAGTGCTTTTGATAAATTTATGAAAGGTAAGGTCTCTGACGAGTGCCGCTGTGAGCTGATTTGCAAGGGTTTTTTTACCGCCCCGGCAAGCACTAAGTATCACGGAAATTATGAAGGTGGATTGTTCGACCACAGCTTTTCGGTAGTGAAATTCCTTGTTGAGCTGACAGAAAAGAACAATCTCAAGTGGCAGAGACCCGAAAGCCCCTACATTGTAGGAATGTTCCATGACTTATGCAAAATCGACCAATACCGCCACCCTGTAATAGCGGAATCCGCTCACTTTGACGGTTCGATTGATTACATTACTGACAAAAACTCATGGGAATACAATCCCGATGTGATTCTGAAAGGTCATGGGGAGAAATCGGTTATGCTCCTGTCTCAATTCTACACTCTGACAGAAGAAGAAATTCTTTGTATCAGATACCACATGGGAGCTTTTACGGACAAAGAGGAGTGGCGAGATTACACTCGGGCTGTCAATCAGTACCCTAATGTACTGTGGACGCACCATGCAGATATGCTCGCTTCTCATGTAGCGGGGGTGTGATTATGAGCTTATTCAATCCCGTAGTGCCGAATTTGGAGCTTCTACTCTATAAGGCGCAACAGCTTCTCGCACATGACGAGGAATTTCTCAAGGCTCTCAAAGAGCGAAAAGACAAGCTGAATCACCTCTCGGTTGATTTCGATGTAACTGTCTTCTCGCAGATTTGGGGAAGTACCTGTTCGGGGTTTGATATTGCCCCGGACGGAAGCCCCTCTATCGGCGGCTGTGCTATGACAAAGGAATATACCACTGTCATTCACGAGACAGTTACCGATTGCTACTGTGTATTTTTTGGAGACCGCCCTTGCTATAAAGTCACCAATGCAAATCAGAATTTCCATGAGGATTTGATGAAGCGACAGATGGCAAGTCTCTCCGAAGCAAAAGAAAGATATTGAGGAGGTGCGACACATGATTAAGTTTGAACACCCCGAGGTATGGGGCTTTGAACACTCTATCAGGGGTATGCGTAACCCGATGAATAGTTGGGAGCGTTCTGATACGACCTATGGTTTGGGTGAAGATTATCTTGCTGACATGATAATCGGTCAGAACGATTACGACCTTATGGCTCGGCTAATCAAGGGAGGACAACCGCACAGGAAGTTCTTGAGACAGATTTTCGTCTCGGTGGATATTACCGCTCCTCTCTACTGGTGGAAAGAATTTGACACCTATAAGGTAGGCACGACAGCGAACTCATGCTCTACCATGCACAAGATACAGGCGAAGGAATTTGCTCTTGAGGATTTCAGTCACGAACACCTTTTCGATGGTGTCATTCAGTGTGAAGGACGTGATATGGAGGAATACGAGAATCCTACCACTTGTTTAGAGTATGTTATCGGCGTACTCAACTTCTATAGAGAGAAGTACAACGAAACTAAAGATAAGCATTACTGGTGGCAGATGATTCAGCTCCTTCCTTCTTCCTACAATCAGAAGCGTACAGTCACCATGACTTACGAAAACCTTCTGAATATGCTGGAATACCGCAGAGGTCACAAGCTGGACGAGTGGCGGCAGTTTTGCGAGTGGATTTTTACCCTTCCTAACTCCCATATCTTGAGAGAAGGAATTAAGGTATGAACAGAGCCGAGCGAAGAAGACGAGCGAAACAGGGTCTCCCTGTAAATAAAGAACCCGTTATCAATGTAAAGGCAAGCGATATACAAATAATCAAACAGCAAGCTACATCAAACGCCGCCGATACCGCTTTCTTCCTCATGTTGGCTATACCTGTCATGGTGATACACGACAAATACCCACAGCTAATGCGGAGAGAGGTTGACGGTAAATCAAGAGCGGAAAGGTTCGCTGACCTTTGCATTGACCTATACGATAGCTTCAACCGAGGGTATGTTACCCTTGACGATTTGGCTGATTGTCTTTGGGAAGAAGCTGGAATAAAGCTGACTAAGAAATAGGAGGTACATACCATGTACAAGCTGAAAAATGTAAATGGCAGAGTGAGTTGTCTGCTTCGCACCGGGAAGGATTTTGTGCGGCATAGCCTGTCGGTATCGGCGGCACAGCACATTATCGACACTGGTACACTGGTTGAATCCAAGAACCCGGATTATCCGATTTGTGTTGATGATAAGTGGTTCTTCGAGGGCATGGAACTCAAAGAGACCACCCCTACTACCAAGAAAGGCGGTAAGAAAGCATGAGCAGAGCATTTTACTCCGAGTATGTGAATCATTGTCTTCGCTTCTATGCGAGACACCCCAATCCGAAGTTCAAAAGTGCCGCTGACAAGAATAACTGGGCGGCGTGTGACAGTGCTTTCAAAGGCTTTTCTGACAATGACAGGGAAATGCTTCTCACGATTTACCGTGAGGGTGACACCATTCCCGATAATGTCTATCAGATGGCGAAGTCCAAGGGCATTAAACAGGACAGCATTTGGAAGCTGATTAACGAGCTTGAGCGAAAGGTGGCAAAGAGACGTGGTTTGCTATGACAATATCCCCGAGGAGCTGAAAAAACTGAATCAGTGGGTTTGTGCGATGGAGGGAAGCAAAGTTCCTATGAAAGCATGGGAGAACGAAGCCGCTTCCTCTACCAACCCTAACACATGGTCTGACTTCGAGACCGCTCTTGAATCAGTGAACAATCAATACTATGACTATTGCGGATTCGTCTTCGCAGACAACGGTTATGTGGGGATTGACATTGATTGCGGCTATGACGATGAAGGTTTTATGAGCGTCCTCGGTGCTGATATTGTCGGCAAGTGCCACAGCTACACGGAGAAATCCCGGAGCGGCAGAGGGTTTCACATTTTGCTCCGGGGAACTCTCCCCTTCAAAGGTAAGAACAACCTCGCTGGCGTGGAAATATACAAGGCGGCTCGCTACTTTATTATGACAGGTGACACTTTATTATATAAAGAAATCATCGAAAATCAAGAAGCGATTGATTATGTGGTGGAGAAGTATTTTCCCGATGTTCGGGAAACTTCGGATAAGGTCGTTGTCGGTAGAGACAAGATTTACTCCCCGATATGGGAAGACCCTATCGTTGATGGACGAGTGAAGCTCCGACCAGTCTACCCGAGAATCCCGGACGGAAGCCGCAATATCTGTCTCACCTCTCTCGCTGGTATGCTCCACAATCAAGGGTACAGTAAGGCGCAGATTTATGAGGAGCTGTTGTATGCGAACACCGTAGCGTGTGACCCTCCGCTCGACAGGAGCGAGCTTCGGACAATATGCAACAGTGTTACGAGGTATAAGCGATGAACATGAAAAACAGGATTGAGCTGATTCACCTTCTCGGCGAGGAACTTCACGACACCGCCCTTCGCTACGAGAACGCCATACAGAAACACAATTATGTGAGGGCTGGCTATGAAGTTGAAATGCTGGACAGTAAGGAAGCTCTCAAGCGGCGTATCAAAGTTCTTCGTGAGGAGCTTTTGGAGCTTTCCAAGCAAGTGTGATTTCTAACACGAAAAAGATAAAAAATTATAAAATAAGTGTTGACAAACAATCTTTTTCGTGTTATATTATAATCATAAAAGGACAAGAAATAACACAAACAAGATTAAAGGAGGATAACACAATGAAAGTCAAAAGAAACATGATGGTCGATGTTGAGCTGTTCGAGGTCGGAGACATTATCAAGTTCAAGCTCAACGATGGTGAAAAGGTACAGGCGATGGCGGTCAAGGAAACCAGTAAGGGTATGTTGTTCATGCTGGTGGACTGTTTAGCGAAGGAGTACCCGATGTTCACCAGCTTGGAAGACATGACCGAAGACTACTTCACCTACGAGAACTCCGATTTGCGTAAGGCTCTGAACAGTGAAATCATCGCTCGCTTCCCGGAGAAAATCAGAAGCCGCATGGTTACGCTGGATAATGGGGATATGCTTCGGATTCCTACCGAGCGTGAAATCTTCGGCGAGAACGTCTACGGACAGGAAGAATCCGATACCGTGAAAAGGTTCAAGCCGATGAAGAAAAGGAGAAACCGTATCGCTTTCCAAGGCAAGGAAGGAGCATGGGAATGGTACTGGCTGATGAATCGGCATAAGGATTCCGCTTCCAATTTCGCCGTTGTCGGCACCAACGGTAATGCGGCCTACAGCAACGCTTCCAATCCTTTTGGCGTGCGCCCCGTATTTCTCTTATCCTAAATTCTCGCCCCCTTGTGGGGCGAGTTCAACAGACAACAAACAATAAATCAAATTTCGGAGGTCATTATTATGAGTTTAGAGAAAGCAAGTATTTCATGGAGCGCAAAACAGTTGAAGAACATGATTGCCAATGGCAAGATTGATTTCAACCATATCATTCAGAGGAGCTATGTGTGGGAGCGCAAGCGTAAGTCTGCCCTCATTGAGAGTATGATTATCGGCTACCCTATCCCTCCTGTCTTCGCAAAACGCTTTGACGATGGAACGGGTAAGCGTGGCGGTAACATCTACTGTATCATGGACGGAAAACAGCGGCTCTCTACTGTGGCGCAGTTCCTCAATGACGAGTTCGCCCTTACCGAGTTGCCGCCTGTGCTCTATATGGACGAAGCGTTCGGCGGTGAGTGCAAAACTGACATTACGGGCATGAAGTTCAGCGAGCTTCCCGAAGCGATTCAAGACCATCTGAACAGCGTCATTTTCTCCGTGACCTATTTCGATAACCTTACCAAAGAGGAGGAACGGGAGCTGTTCAAGCGGCTCAACGCTGGTAAGCCTTTGAGTACCAAGTCTCGTCTGCTCGCTTCGTGTAGCGACATTGAGGGTCTGCTGGATATTGGCTCTCACGAGCTGTTTGACGATATGCTGACCGACAAGGGGAAGGACAACAAGAATCAAGTCACCCTCGTTATGAAAGCGTGGTGCATGATGAACAAGACTATTGAGGAAGTGTCCTTCGAGGGCAAAGACTTCAATCCGCTGTTCGAGAACGCTTCCATTTCGGCAGACGAGCGGCTGGCACTGGACAAGGTGTTCGCCTTGATTCACGACACGCACCTCACGCTGGCAGAAAACAAGGAAAAGGCTGTCGCAAAGAAGCTGTACACCGAAACCCACATGATTTCCCTCGTACCGTTCTTCGCACAGGCGGTTGAAAGAGGTATCGAAGCTAACATGATGGCTGATTGGGTGTCTGACTTCTTCGGCTCCCATAGCGAGGAGTACGATATTGCCGCTGGTAACGGTTCGGCGAAGAACTCCAACATCACCACTCGGCACAATGTTCTCTCGGAGAGCTTCGAGCAGTTCTTCACGGAGGTATAAGGCTATGGCAGAGGATAGAGCAATCTGTCCTCTGCTCACCACAAACACCGTAATACAGAATGACAGGGTATCAATCGGTACTCAACCTGTCTTTTGTATCAAGGAACAGTGTGCATGGTGGGTTGAGGACAAACAAAAATGTGCAATAACAGCTATGGGAGGAAAAAGATAATGGCATTTTACATGAATCAAAGCAAAGGGGTGAAACGAGGAGACATTTTCTACATCGCAAATTCCAAGTTCTACTCCACTGACCCAAGTAACGAAGCCGGGAGACCCGGTATCATCGTATCGAACGATACACTGAACGAACATTCCCCTGTGGTCGAGGTGGTCTACCTCACGACCAAGGACAAGAAGCCCATGCCGACACACGTTGGTATTCTGTGTAAGATTCCTTCCACCGCATTGTGCGAGACCATCTACACGGTGACGAAGGACAGGCTCGGCGATTTCGTCCGCTCTTGCACCGATAAGGAAATGGCAGAAATCAACAGAGGTATGCTTTGCTCTCTCGGCATTACCGCTCCTGTTGTAGAGAGAGAGATTGAAACTTCGGAGAACGCTGACACTACTTCGCTGGCGGTTGAGAAAAATCTCTATAAGACACTGTATGAACAGCTTCTCGACAAATTTACAGCGAGGTGACAGACAATGCAAGAGCTTTTTGAGACCCGTAATGGTCGGGTAATCATGGACGAGGACTTATCCTCGAAGATGTACCTCATAAAGCACTATCACCCCGAGAAGGCGGACGAGACCAGTTCCGGGTTTGAATGGTCTGAAATGGGTATGGCAAACCTCTTTGGTCTGCTGTACTCACAAGAAGCTCGGTATTGCCCCGAGCATAAGAGCTGGTACACATACTTCGAGGGTGCATGGCGCAAGGACGAGGGAGCAATTCTCGTATCGGAGAAAATCAAAGACTTCGTGCGACTGATGATTCTCTACTGTGGAGAAATCGAAGACGATGATTTGCGGAAATCTTATACCGGGTTTGTCAACAAAATGGGCGATAGGCGCATGAGAGACAGAATCCTCAAGGACGCTACAGGCGAGCTTCGCATTTCAGCGGTCAAGTTCGACAGCGACCCATATCTGATTAACTGTCTGAACGGTACATACGACCTCCGGGATTTCTCTTTCCGGGAGCATAACTGGGAGGACTTTCTCACCATGCAGACCGCTTTCAACCACA
>Ga0129308_1002269_pt1 | contig 16761 bp, 15 predicted proteins | sample L827metagenome_FD_94440 | JGI IMG/M metagenome (GOLD analysis project Ga0129308, IMG submission 94440) | Ring-tailed lemur group fecal microbial communities from Wisconsin, USA - L827 metagenome | ecosystem: Host-associated > Mammals > Digestive system > Large intestine > Fecal | place: USA...
GGCGTTGTAATAACGAGTTCTTCACCGCGCTTATGATTTTTCTCTTCATCCAGCTCAATGCCCAGATATCCGAGATATTCGTTGCAGATCATGTCGCGGACGGATGCGCTGTTCTCACCTACACCTGCTGTAAAGCAGATTGCATCCACGCCGTTCATCGCTGCCGCATAGGCGCCGATATATTTGGCTGTGCGCAGAGCGAACGCTTTCAGCGCTCTCTGCCCTTCCGCCGAACCATCCTCCAGATCACGGAAATCGGAAGAAAGACCGCCTGAAATGCCCAGCACGCCTGACTCCTTATTCAGGATCGTCATGATTTCGCCAATGGACTTGCCTTCCTTATTGGCAATAAACTCCAGAATCGCCGGATCCAGATCTCCGCTTCTGGTACCCATAATCAGGCCTTCCAGAGGGGTCAGCCCCATGGAAGTGTCCACACATTTGCCGTTCTTCACGGCGGATACGGATGCACCGTTGCCAAGGTGGCAAACGATGATCTTCAAATCTTCATAATCTTTTCCAAGCAAATCAGCCGCCCTGTGCGATACATAGTCATGGCTGGTTCCATGGAAACCATATCTTCTGATCTTGTATTTCTCATAGTATCTGTAAGGAATCGCATACAGATATGCTTCCTCCGGCATGGTCTGGTGGAATGCCGTATCAAATACCGCCACCATGGGAACGCCGGGCATCAGCGCTTCACACGCCTCCACGCCGATCAGGTTCGCAGGGTTATGCAGCGGAGCCAGATCGCTGCACTCCGTGATTGCCTGTTTCACCTCGGGGGTAATCACCGTCGCCTTAGCGAAGTTCTCACCTCCATGTACGATGCGGTGTCCAACCGCGCCGATCTCGTCCAGGCTCTTCACCACGCCTGTGTCCGCATCGGTCAGCGCATCCAGCACCAGTTTGATCGCTTCTTTATGGTCAGCCATGGGTACTTCTCTGGTGATCTTCTCGCCGCCTGCAGGTGCGAATGTGATCCGGCTGCCGTTAATACCAATTCTCTCACATAATCCCTTTGCTGTCAATTCCTCTGTTTCCGCATCGATCAACTGAAACTTCAGTGAAGAACTGCCGCAGTTAATTACTAATATATTCATCTCAAATTACTCCTTCTGCCGCTTACGCGGCGCTTGGTTTCCTTCCGACCCGGGCCTTCGGCCCCAGACTCTGGACCTTCGGTCCATCGTTAACCTGTCGGGTGAAACCAAATGCCGCTTACGCGGCGCTTGGTCTCCTTCCGACAGGTTACATCAGCTGTGCCTGTACTGCTGTCAGGGCTACTACACCCACGATGTCCTCCCAGGAGCAGCCTCTGGACAGATCATTGACAGGTCTTGCAATCCCCTGAAGCATGGGGCCGTAAGCCTCTGCCTTTGCCAGTCTCTGTACCAGCTTGTACCCGATGTTACCGCAGTCCAGATTCGGGAAGATCAGAACGTTTGCCTTACCTGCAACTTCGCTGCCGGGAGCTTTGGATTTTGCAACGCTGGGAACCAGAGCTGCATCCAGCTGCAGTTCACCGTCAACGGTCAGGCTGGGATACTGTTCCTTCGCGATCTCCACTGCTTTGGAAACCTTATCAACCAGAGGGTGCTTCGCACTGCCCATGGTGGAATGGGAAAGCATGGCAACAATGGGCTTCACACCTACCAGCGTCTTAAAGCTCTTTGCGCTGGTGTCCGCAATCGCAGCCAGTTCTTCCGATGTAGGATCCTGATTCAGTCCGCAGTCAGCAAACAGGAAGGTACCATTCTCACCATACTCGCAATTCGGCACATCCATGATGAAAAAGCCCGATACCAGCTTCACGCCGGGCGCTGTCTTCAAAATCTGAAGTGCGGGACGAAGGGTATCCGCCGTTGCATGGCATGCGCCTGCAACCATGCCGTCCGCATCGTTAGCCTTAACCATCAGCACGCCAAAGGTGAGGCTGTCATTGAGAAGAATCTCTCTCGCCTTCTCCAGCGTCATTCCTTTATGCTTTCTCGTCTCGTAAAAAAGCTCCGCATACTCCTCAAGCTTATCCGTGTTATGAGGATCGACCACTTTCACCCCAGACAGGTCAACCTCCAGCCATCCGGCACCATCCATGATCTTCTCTTCATTACCGATCATGACGATATCCGCAATGCCCTCCTGAATAATGTGCGCTGCTGCGATCAGCGTTCTCCTGTCGTTGGTCTCCGGCAACACGATCGTTTTCCTGTCGGCTCTCGCCTTCTCCTTGATGATGTCAATGTAAGACATACCCCAATACTCTCCTTTCAAAATACCTTCTTCTGTTTTTACAAAACGTCTCTTCTGAATGGATTTTGAATCACGCGCGTTTTGTAACTACTTACATTATATCACCTTATCGTTGATAAACAAGAAATTTTTCCGAAAAAATTGTACAAAATGAAGCACAAATTTCGATTTTTTTCTTTCAGACAGGCGATTTACACATAAACCTTTCCATTTTGAGGGAAAATATGATGTTGTACATGTGCGGAAAAGATGATATTCTTTAGGGGAGAAAAGCGCAAAAACACCATCTTTATTGTAAACGCTTACATTCAAATTCGGAAGCTCACCTTCCTATAATACAGGGCTTTGGAAATTAAAACCAACAGGAGATCACATGAAGACAGCCGGCATCATCGTTGAATACAATCCGTTTCACAACGGCCATCAGTTTCATATAGAAGAAACCCGTAAAATAACAGGCGCAGATTTCGTCATCGCTGTCATGAGCGGAAATTTTGTGCAGCGAGGCACCTGCGCGCTGCTGGATAAATACATCCGCACCCGGATGGCACTCACATGCGGCGCAGATCTGGTTCTGGAGCTGCCCGTTTTTTTTGCCACGGGAAGTGCCGGGGACTTCGCCTCAGGAGCGGTCTCCCTGCTGGATAAGCTCGGCATCGTGGACGCTTTATGCTTCGGCAGCGAATGCGGAAACATTGCCATGCTTGGAGATGCCGCCGCTCTTCTTGCAGAAGAACCTCCCCAATTTTCCGCTGCGCTCAAGGCCGGATTAAAACAGGGATTCTCTTTTCCTAACGCCCGGGCGGCTGCGCTGAAGACCTGCCTGTCCGGCGATATGCCAAACGCTCACAATGCGTCTGCTCCGGCCTTGCCGGAGTATCAGAATACGGCGGACAGCTTTCTCCTCTCTCCGAACAACATCCTCGGCATCGAATATTGTACTGCGCTCCGCAGAAGAAACAGCGCGATCACCCCATATACCATTCAACGGAAGGGCGCCGGGTATCTTGAGGACACACTCTGTCCGGTACCGGAACAAGAATGCTTCGCTTCCGCCCTGTCGCTGCGCACTGCACTGCGCTCCGGAGACAGCATTCCGCAATTATGGGACGGAATCTCTCCTTATATCCCATCGCAGCTTTCCTCGCTCTGGCAGCAGATCCTTTCCGAAAAAAGCTTTCTATTTCCGGAAGATTTTACCAGAGAGCTGCGCTGCCGTCTCATTCTGGAAGCCGCTTCGGGATTTGAGCAATATGCGGACGTTTCCCGGGAGTTATCCGACAAACTGAAGAAATCAACGCTCCTCTTTGATGACTGGGACAGCATCTGCACACTGCTGAAATCCAAAGAAACCACCTACAGCAGAATCAGCCGGTCACTGTGCCATATTCTGCTTTCCATCACAAAAGAAGAGGTATCCTCTGCCCGGCAGAACGATTATGTTCCTTACGCCCGCATCCTTGGCTTTCGAAAAGAGGCGGTTCCTCTTCTGTCTGCGATCAAGCCAAACAGTTCTGTCCCCCTCATTTCCAAGCTGGCAGACGCTCGCCGGATGCTTAAGCCATCCGCGCTTTCCATGCTTCAGAAGGACATTCTGGCAGCGCATCTGTATGAAGCCGTCCGTTTTTCAAAAACCGGTTTGTCCCCGGTCAACGAATATACGCGTCAGATCATCATGATCTGACGCGCAGTTGTAGCCTCCCTGCCTGTCTTCTTTGAGCGCAGTGCGCGCCTGCCGCACAGCCCTGGCGGCAGGCAGGCGCTATTTCCTGCTGTATCTGAAATCGCAGTATGCGCCGCCCTCCGCGAGCGTCATGGAGCGTTCCAGGCGCATTCCCATAATATCCGCCAGCACAAAATCCAACCGGCACAGATAACGGGCCAGTTCAAAACAGCCCTCATCCCTGCAAAGTTTACAGATGCCGCATTCGTAATAGTTATATCCAAGGTCGTAGGATTCTGTCTGATCCAGTACGTCCACGACCCAATCGTTCCCGTATTTTCGTTCGTGGGACTTTCGCTCCCATTCCTTCCGCTTTGCAAACTTCCTGCGGTCAAGATAGCTGTCCCCGTTTCCAAGAGCCATATGAAACAGCTTATTCGCATACAATCCATCCCGGAACAGCTCATAATTCTCCTGCGCAGAAAGCTTATTGCTTCGGTTGAGCGCGATAAAATATGCCGCCATCATATACGCGCTAAGCAGTCTGGAATTTCCAATCTCCTTCGCCCTTAAAACGATCACCTGATATTCCGTCCTCACTTCCTGACAGATGCCTCTTCCGCACTTTTCTGCCAGAATTTTTTTACATGATTGATGATAAAAAAATCCGTACAGTTTACAGGCAAAAGAATACTTCATCTCAATCTGCCTCCCCCTTAAACTCCAGCTCAATTACCTGCAGCATTTTCCTCTTTTCCAGAAGCTTAAACATCAGGTTCACGAAAAAACCATAGCGCTTGTCCAGAGGACGGTAGCCGGACATATAGCCTCTCCTGACCGCAGACTTAAAACGACCGCTCCAGGACATGAGTTCTTTCTCATCCTCAAGGCTGAAATATACCCCTACATTCCCCATCTCGGAAGGTTCCAGCCACGTCTTGAGCATATTTTTAAGCCCTCTCGCATTCGTAGCATCAAACACAAGCTTTCCTCCGGGAAACCGTTCCGCCATGGCGCAAAACAGCCTTTTTACGTCTTCCGTCTTCAAATAGTAAAATACGCCTGAAGCGAAAAATACAGCACCGTCCTCCTTTTTAAAACCGATCCTGTCAAACCAGGAAAAATCCAGCAGATCACAGGCAATATTGCTCTCCCGCTCCCTGTCCGGCAGCAGCACGTTTCTCAGCGCGACGGCATCCGGTAAGTCGATGTTATAAGCCTTCGCCACCCCATTGTCCACCTGGCGGAATGTAGTATCCAAACCGCATCCCAAATTGACAACACAGGCCTTTGGATGATCCTTTACATATCTTCTGCTTGCCTCCGCCATATCGTACTGCCTTGTTGCTCCCATGATTGCGCCGATTTTCGTCCTCAGGCTTCCCATTTTTTCAAATTTATAATCAATTCGCTCAAACAGCTCCTGACAATCATAATCCTGAAAATTTCCGGGATACAGTTCCATTGCCAGCTTGCGCCCGTACAGCGGAATGAGCAGCGTCTCCTGTACGGTATCCTTCCTGATTTTATATTTCTCCATCGCGCTTCCTCCCCTTTTTCTCATGGCAGCTGCAAACCGCAGTCTGCCGCAATTCCCTTTGCGACCACCATAAGCAGCGTTTTATACGCTTCCAAATCGGCCTCACTCAAACCTTCGCCGTCATCCGCTCTCTCCAGGAACGTGCACAGCGCCAGAAATTCCGCCTGACTTAACATATATAATTCTTCCCGGGTATACAGCTTGCATATGAGCCCCCTCCGGTACAGTTCCTGATAGTACCTCACAGCATAGGAAACGCTCAAATCCAGATATTCCTCCTTCTTCCTGACATAATAATCCGGATTCCCATGCCGGACAATCATCTTAAGAACCGGAAAATCATCCGCAAACTTCATAAGCATCTGCACGGACACCTTCTTTTGGAACAGCTCCAGCAGCGCCTCGTCGGACGCTCTCTCCACATCCTCCACCAAAAGAGCGCCCTGTACCATAAACAATTTCTCTGTCACATCGTCGCAGATCGTTTCAAAAATCTCCTCCTTGCCGGAAAAATGCTTGTACAGCGCCCCCGCCGTGACCCCTGCTGCTGCCGCTATTTTTCTCATAGATGCATTCTGATACCCGGCAGAAACCATTTCCCTTTTGGCCGCTTCCAATATTCTGTTTCTTGTTTCTTCCGTCGCCTTTCTCATAATCAATTCAGCTCCCATTTTGGTAAACAGTGTTTACTATTCTAAAATAGCATACTTCCCATGAAATTGCAATCGCCGTTTCCTTACAAAAAGCGCAGCCAAAAACAGGCTGCCGCAGTTTTCTCTTTCTGCAGCAGCCTGTTAGAAGCCTGAGCGCCTTATTGCTATTCAAATTCAGTTCTTAAAGCTGTGGATCGGCGCAGGGATCCGTCCGCCCCGGTTGACAAATGCATCACAGCCAAAGGGATTCACCGGCATGATCGGTGCATAGCCTAAAAGGCCGCCGAACTCCACAGTCTCTCCCACGCCTTTTCCCACCACGGGAATCAGGCGCACCGCCGTGGTCTTCTGGTTCACCATGCCAATGGCCATCTCATCCGCGATAATGCCGGAAATGGTCGTTGCCTTCGTATCGCCGGGAATCGCAATCATATCCAGACCAACCGAGCATACGCAGGTCATCGCTTCCAGCTTCTCCAGGGTGAGCGCTCCCGCGGTCACTGCGTCGATCATTCCCTGATCCTCGCTGACCGGAATGAACGCACCGCTCAAACCGCCCACGTAAGAGGAAGCCATAACGCCGCCCTTTTTCACCTGATCGTTGAGCAGGGCCAGCGCCGCCGTGGTGCCGGGCGCTCCTGCATGCTCCAGACCGATCTCGCAAAGAATATCCGCAACGGAATCCCCGATGGCAGGAGTGGGCGCCAAGGACAGATCCACAATGCCGAAGGGCACACCCAACCTGCGGGATGCTTCCTTTGCCACAAGCTGTCCCACACGCGTTACCTTGAACGCAGTCTTCTTAATCGTCTCACACAGTACCTCAAAATTCTCACCGCGCACCTTCTCAAGCGCAGTCTTAACAACGCCGGGGCCGCTGACACCCACGTTGATAATGCGGTCCGCCTCCGTCACACCGTGGAACGCTCCTGCCATAAACGGATTGTCGTCCGGCGCATTGCAGAACACCACCAGCTTCGCGCAGCCCAGTGAATCGCTCTCTTTTGTATATTCCGCAGTTTCCCTGATAATCTCTCCCATCAGCTTCACCGCATCCATATTGATGCCGCAGCGGGTGGAACCCACATTGACAGAGCTGCAGACACGCTCCGTGCAGGAAAGGGCCAGCGGGATCGAACGGATCAGCAGTTCATCCGCAGGAGTCATCCCCTTGCTGACCATGGCAGAATACCCGCCGATGAAATTGACGCCCACCTCATGCGCCGCCTTATCCAACACCTTAGCGATCCTTGCGAAATCCTCCGTTGTCCTGCAGGCCGCGCCCCCCACCAGGGCGATAGGCGTCAGAGAGATTCTTTTGTTGACGATGGGAACGCCGAATTCCTTTGCAATATCCTCTCCGGTCTTTACCAGATCCTTTGCAGAGGTTGTAATTTTCTTATAAATTTTTTCCAGACAGACATCCAGATCAGAATCAATGCAGTCCAGCAGGCTGATACCCATGGTGATGGTACGCACGTCCAGATTTTCCTGCTCCACCATCTTATTCGTTTCATTCACTTCATATATGTTGATCATAACCGCCCTCCGTCAGATTCTGTGCATCTGCGCAAAAATCTCCTCGCGCTGGCACTTGATGACAACGCCGATCTCCTTGCCCAGCGCTTCCAGCTCTTCCGCCACCGTCGCAAAATGTTTCTCAGAATTGCTGCGGTCCACAATCATCATCATATTAAAATATTCCTGCACGATGGTCTGAGAAATGTCCAGAATATTGATGTTGTTCTCAGCCAGATAAGTACACACCTTCGCGATAATCCCCACCGTATCATGTCCCACCACTGTAATGATCGTCTTTTTCATCTTCTTTTTCCTCCATTAAAATGTAATCATCTCCGAAACTTCGCTGCGCCTGGCAACCTGAATCGGAAAATCTCCCGATTTATAGGGATTATCAGCCAGATCGATCTCCAGCTTCACCGTCTCATAAGCCAGTTCCGGCAGATTGTTCTCCTTGCTCAGATGTCCCAGCACCACCCGCTTGAGATTATCGTGAAGCACTCTGGAAAGGAGCCGCCCGGAATTTTCATTGGAAAGATGTCCTCTGTTTCCCAGAATGCGCTGCTTCAGATAATAGGGATAGCTTCCCACCTGCAGCATGTTCACATCGTGGTTAGCTTCCAGCAAAAGCACATCCATGCCCTTTAAGCACTCCACCGTATAGTCATTGTAAGTCCCCAGATCCGTACAGACTGCCGCCCGGCTTTTTCCATAAGAAAAACGGTAGGCCACGGGACAGACCGCATCATGGGAAATCTGCATGGGATTAACCGTCAGATCCTTGATTGTAAAGGGACAGTCCGCACGCACTTCACAGAACAACTCTTCCGGTATCTCGCCCAGGCTCCTGCAGGCCTTAATCTCCTCCAGCGTCTGCCTCGTCGCATACACCGGAATCCGGTATCTGCGGCAGAGCACGCCCAGGCCGCTGATATGATCGCTGTGCTCATGCGTCACCAGAATTCCGTCAATGTCATGCCCTGTCAATCCGATGGAATGCAGACCTTCCTCCACTTTCTTCCCACTGATCCCAACGTCCACGAGCACATGGGTAGCCTCCGTCCCTGTATAAATACAGTTGCCGCTGCTCCCGCTCGCTATGCTGCACAATCTCATCCTGTCAACCCTGCCTCTTTAAGTATCTGATCTACCTGCATGTAAGTATCTGACAAACTTTGGCTGTTGTCAATGACCACTTTACAATGCGCCCGAAATTCTTCCTCGGAAAGCTGGCTTGAAAAAATCTGATCGATCTTCTCTGCAGAATATCCCCGGCTATCCGCAAGGCGCTGTCTGCGCACCCTGCGGTCCGCATGAATATACCACAGCTCATCCAGGATCTGTTCATAGCCGTCCTCTATGAGCAGGGCCGCCTCCACAAAAAATACATCAATCTGTCCTGCCTGCTCTTCCTTTCGTATTTCGGATAAAATGTATTCTTTTACCGCAGGATGAATGATTTCATTGACTTTAAAAAGCAGTTTTTCATCTGAAAAAATGAGAGCTGCCATCTTCGCCTTATCAATTTCACCGTCTTTTCGCAGAATTTCCGATCCCAGCAGCTCCACCAGCCGCTTAAAACAGGGCTGTCCCGGTTCCTTCACCCTGTGAGCCGCCTGATCCGCCAGCAAAATCCGGCAATTACACCTTCCCTCTATGTAGGACAGAATCTGGGACTTTCCTGCCCCGACTCCGCCCGTAATTCCGATCAGTTTCATATCTTATCCTTTTTCGTTTATTTGGCATCATACCAGTTCTGTCCCGTATGGAGATCAACCTCCAGGGACACCGCCAGATCGGCAGCCTTTGTCATTTCCTCCGCCAGCAGTTTTTTCACTTCTTCTGCCTCTGACTCCTTTGTCTCGATCAGCAGTTCATCGTGAATCTGCAAAATGAGTCTGGACTCAAGACCCCGTTTTTTCAATTCCTCCCACACATGGATCATCGCGATCTTGATGATATCCGCCGCCGTTCCCTGAATCGGAGAATTCATCGCCACACGCTCCCCGAAGGAACGCTGCATGAAATTGCTGGATTTCAGTTCCGGAATCGGCCTGCGCCGTCCAAACATAGTGGTCACATAGCCCTTTTCCTTCGCCTCTTCCACCTGTCTGTCCAAAAAACGCTTCACATCCGGATAGGTTTCAAAATACTGATTGATATAAGCCTCCGCTTCCTTGCGTCCGATGCTTAAGTCCTGGCTTAGCCCGAAGGAGCTGATCCCGTACACGATTCCGAAATTCACCGCCTTTGCATTGCGGCGCTGCAGATCCGTCACCTCTTCAAAGGGCGTGTGGAACACCTTGGAGGCTGTAATTCTGTGAATATCCGCATCGCTCTTATAGGCTTCGATCAGCTGCTCATCCCCTGAAATATGAGCCAGAACCCTCAGTTCAATCTGGGAATAGTCTGCATCCGCAAACAGATAGCCTTCTTTCGGCACAAACACCTTCCGGATCAGCCTTCCCAGCTGAGTGCGCATGGGAATATTCTGCAGATTCGGCTCTGTGGAAGAAATCCGGCCCGTGGCCGTAATCGTCTGGTTAAAGGAAGTATGAATCCTGCCATCCTCCTGTATATAATCCGCCAGCCCGTCCGCATAGGTGGATTTTAACTTGGTGAGCCCCCTGTATTCCAGAATATCCGCAATGATCGGGTTGTCCCCGGCCAGCTTTTCCAAAATATCCGCCGCCGTGGAATAACCGGTCTTCGTCTTCTTGCCGCCCTTTAATCCCATCTTTTCAAATAGAATTTCACCCAGCTGCTTGGGAGAATTGATGTTAAACTCACATCCGGCCGCCGCGTGAATGGCGCTTTCCAGCTCTGCGATCCTTCCCACCAGCGCATCCCCGTAGCGTTTCAGTTCTTCCCGCTGTACCGCCACGCCTTCTTTCTCCATTTCATAAAGCACCCGGGAAAGGGGCATCTCAATGTCCGTAAACAGTTCCCACATGCCTTCTTCCCTCAGCTTTTCTTCCAGCACGCTGTGCCCCTTCCAGCACACATACGCGGCATATCCCGCATATTCGGAAAAAGCTTTTGGTCTCATTGACAAAGCATCCGCAAAAGAAAGCTTTTCAAACAGCTGTTTTCTGCCCTGAATCATCAGATTCAGGTATTCTCCCGCCACGTCCTCCGGTTCGTAATCGCTTTTCAGCGGATTTAGCAGATAGGCCGCAATCAGAACATCAAAAAGATTCTGCGTACCGCAGTCATCTGAAAGCGCTCCTGCTGACAAAAGCGCACCGTAAGCTTTCTTCACATGAAAGGTGACAAGCTTCTTTCCCTTTCGATACAGCTTTGCCAGCTGCGCGCAGAGATAATCGGAGGTCAGAAATCCCTCTGCTTTCAGAATATAAATATCCTCTTCTCCAAAGCAGATGGACAGGGCCGACAGTTCCTGCTCCGTCCGGTCCGTTATGAGATAAAAGGCACAGGCTCCGGCATTTCCCGCTTTTGCAAATATTTCTTCCGCCTCTGCCAGATCCGAGGTTGTCACAAAGCTTTCCTTCAAATCATCTCCAGCCACAGGTGCCTCTTCAAAACGTCCGAGCATGTTCTTAAACTCCAGGCGCTTAAATACCGTATATGCTTCCGGCGTAAAAAGATTCTTAAGCCTGGCCTCTGCCCAGTCCATCTCCACCGGACTGTCCACGTTGATCGTCGCCAGCGTCCTGCTCAGATAGGCCAGTTCTCTGTTGGCGATCAAAGACTCCCGGACTGCCTTTTTCGTCACCTCTTCCACATGCTCATAGATTCCGTCCAGCGTGCCGAACTGCTTCATCAGCTCCGCCGCAGTCTTCTCCCCCACCTTGGGTACACCCGGAATATTGTCCGCCGTATCTCCCATCAGAGCCTTAAGATCAATAAATCCCGTCGGCGTCACGCCGTATTTTTCCAGCACATCAGCGGCATAATAGTCCTCCACTTCCGTCCTGCCGCCTTTGGTCTTGGGAATCCTTATCTTGATCTTATCTGATGCAATCTGCAGAAGATCTCTGTCACCGGACACCAGGGAAACCTCCATTCCGGCCTTTTCCGCCCGCTTTGCCAGCGTTCCGAGAATGTCGTCCGCCTCCAGTCCGGCCTGCTCCATGGTCCTGATTCCCATGGCATGGAGCACTTCCTTCATCACCGGCACCTGCTCATGCAGCTCTGCCGGCATGGGTTTTCTCGTACCTTTATATTCTTTAAAGATTTCATGACGGAATGTGGGAGCCTTCACATCAAAGGCCACCGTCAGAAAATCCGGCTTTTCCTCTTCCAGAATCTTGAACATGATATTCAAAAATCCATATACCGCATTGGTATGCAGTCCCTGCGCATTGGAAAGATCCGGCACTCCGTAAAACGCCCGGTTCAATATGCTGTGTCCGTCGATCAATACTATTTTTTCCATCACATCACCACCATTAACAATACCAGCACCGAAATGAGCAGCGCAATCGCCTCCGTGGCATACAGTCCGCTCTGCAGAGAGTCCAGCAAATGCAGATGGCGCTTTTCCATCACCATCTTCGCCTTCAGTTCCCTGTTCAAATCAAAAGTATCCCCATTTTCCAGACGCTGCATCCCCGCCGTCACCAGAAACTGAATGCTCAGTTCTTCATGACAGGAGCTGCATTTTTCCACATGTGCCAGGAACTGCTTCTTCGTCCGGTTGTCCATATCTTCCTTTATAAAAGGCATAATCAGTTTTTCTGCCTGCTTACAGGTCAGTTCCGTCATTCCCATACCTCCTGTTTGAGAAGCAGTGAAGGGTTGTGGGCATTCGCCCTTCACCCCGGTTCCCTTCTCAAACACTTCCTGTTTGAGAAGCAGCGAAGGGTTCCGGGCATTCGCCCTTCACCTCGGGTTCCTTCTCAAACACTTCCTGTTTGAGAAGCAGCGAAGGGTTCCGGGCATTCGCCCTTCACCTCGGGTTCCTTCTCAAACACTTCCTGTTTGAGAAGTAGCGAAGGGTTCCGGGCATTCGCCCGGAACCCTTCTTCAGTATGCCACATTTTTTTTTACATTGCAAGATATGATGCTCAGTTAACAGTTCAGAGCATCTCAATTCCTCTGCAATACGTCTGAAGAACATCGTAATTGTCGTCCAGCACCACGATGTCCGCATCATAGCCTGCTGCCAGCCGTCCCTTGCGGTCATCCACACGCAGCACCCTGGCCGGATTGATCGTGCAGGAATTCAGGGCTGCGTCAAAGGGCACCATGGCGTCCTCCACCAATATTTTCAGACCCTTGTTCATATTCAGCGTGCTTCCTGCAATCGTATCCGTTCCCTTCAGCCTCGCCAGACCGTCTTCTCCAATTTCGATCGGATGGCCGCCAAGCTCATAATCGCCTCCCGGCGGGCAATGCTTCGCACGAAGGGAATCACTGATCATGATGCTGTAATCCCTGCCCTTTGCTGTAAAATAATTGTTCAGCGCCGCCAGATGAGAATGACAGCCGTCACAGATGATCTCGCCATAAATATCCCGAACCCGGAAAGCCGTCCCCACAAGCCCCGGCTTTCTGTGATGATATGCCGTCATGCCGTTATAAACATGCGTCATGCTCATGGCTCCGTTGGCGATCCCCATCAGTGCCTGCTCATAGGTAGCCGAGGAATGTCCCATACTCACCACCACGCCGTGCTGACTGCAATATTTTGTTAATGCAAAATCCACGTCATGCTCCGGCGCCATCGTGATATACTTGATCAGGCCGTGCGCAGCCTCCTGATACATGCCAAACTGTTCCACCGTTGCCTGTGCGATCGCTTCCGGAGGCTGCGCCCCCTTATATTCCATGTCCAGATAGGGACCTTCAAAATGAATGCCCAGTATTTCCGCGCCTTCATAGCCTTCTTCCACAACCTTCGCCACATTGGCCACTGCCGCCGTGAGCACATCCGGCATCTGGGTTACTGTGGTGGGCAAAATACCCGTCACGCCCTCTTCCGGAATCCGCTTCATCCAGTTGCGCAGCCCCTCCGGCTCCGCATCATTGGTATCAAATCCATATGCTCCATGGGTGTGCACATCAATGAAACCGGGCACAATGCGCTTGTCCCCATAATCCACATCGGCACTTTGCGTTCCCCACGGGTGAATGCCTGCAATTTTACCGTCCTGCACCTCCAGCTGCGCAGCGATAAACTGCCCTGCAATCCACACTCTTTTACTTTGTAAAATCATGACAACCTCCAATCAGCAGTCAAATATCTCACAGGAAACTGCCCAAACATTTCACCAACATGAATTATATCAATGACAATGCATCCTCATCCGCCACGAGAATGAAATTCGGGTGCAGCTGCAAAATGGAAGCAGGAACCTGCGGAGTGATCGGGCCAAAGAAGGAATCCTTCAAAATCTGTGCCTTATCCTTTCCGCTCACCACCATCAGCACGCACTTTGCTCTCATGATCGTCGCAATTCCCATCGTATAAGCCTGCTTGGGCACCTCATCAATGGAATTGAAGAAGCGCTTATTCGCTTCAATCGTCATCTGTGTCAAATCCACACAATGTGTCTCTTTATCAAATTCATCGTTCGGCTCGTTAAAACCGATATGACCGTCATGTCCGATTCCGAGAAGCTGTAAATCCACCCCGCCCATGGACGCGATCACCTTATCGTATTCTTTGCAGGCCTTTTCGCTGTCCGGTTCTGTTCCGTCAGGCAGATGTGTGTTCTTCGGATCAATATTCACATGTTTGAAGAAATGATCGTGCATGAAATAGTAATAACTCTGCTCGTTTTCTCTGGGAAGTCCCTTATACTCATCCAGATTCACGCTCTTCACCTGTGAAAAATCGAGATCGCCAATGCGGTAACTGTCCACAAGATTTCTGTAAGTGCCGACCGGGCTCGAACCTGTAGCCAGCCCCAACACACAATCCGGTTTTGTGATCACCATAGCTCCAATGATGTTGGCAGCCTTTCTGCTCATGTCATTGTAATCTTTCGTCCTGATAATTCTCATTTTGCATACTCTCCCATCTTTTTATATTACTGTTCACTTCATGATCAGCAACCTGTTAATTTCTCATTTCAGACAACTTTAATTTAAATTCGGAAGCCCTCTTACGAAGGCTTCCGATATGCTAGGGAATTGTGCTTTAAAACACTTTTTATGATCTGTTAACGTTATTTCAGCATCTTCTTCATTTCGTCAGCAACGAACTGAACCTTTGTACCAACAATAACCTGCACAGAATTCTTGCTCGGTCTGATAACGCCGGCAATACCTGCGGATTTGATCTTCTTCTCATCCACCAGAGTATAATCCTTGACTTCCAGACGGAGTCTTGTGATGCAGTTATCCAGAGATGTCACGTTGGACTTGCCGCCCAGACCTTCCAGAACAACTGCTGCGACCTGTGTAAAGTCATTATTTGCCAATACAACAGATTTCTCCGCTTCCAGATCATCATCCTCACGTCCGGGAGTCTTAAGATCCCACTTCGTGATTGCGAAACGGAATACAAGATAGAATACGATAAATGCTGCAATACCCAGAGGGATGATCAGCCATGTATTCTGTGCTGCGGGCAGGGATGCTGAGAAAAGAAGATCCGTTGCGCCGGCAGAGAAGGAGAAACCTGCACGGAAGCCAAGAGCTACCGTAATGATGGTGAAAATGCCGTACAATGCTGCATAGATAGCATACAGGCCAGGAGCCAGGAACATGAAGCCAAATTCGAAAGGCTCAGTAACGCCGCAGATAAATGCACAAAGAGCTGCGGAGCCAACCAGACCGATAGCAACCTTCTTCTTGGTATCCTTTGCACACTGGATCATAGCCAGAGCTGCACCGGGGATACCGAACATCATACAAGGGAAGAAGCCGGACATGTACATACCAAGGCTCCAGGATACATCCGCGCTTGTTTCGCCTGCCCAGAAGTGAGACAGATCACCAAGGCCAATGGTATCAAACCAGAATACGTTGTTCAATGCGTGATGTAAACCGGTAGGAATCAGCAGACGGTTTAAGAATGCATAGATACCTGCGCCCACAACATCCAGACCTACGATGCCCTTGCCGATTGCGATCAGGAGACCGAAAATCAGCGGCCATACAAACAGCAATACTGCAGAAACCACGATGGAAACTACGCCGGCAACAATCGCAACACAACGTTTGCCGGAGAAGAAGGAAAGCCAGTCAGGAAGTTTAGTTCCTTTAAACTTGTTATAGCAGGTCGCACCGATAATACCGGAAAGGATACCGATGAACGGGTTAGCGATCTTGCTGAAAGCCAGGGACTTATTTACATCCTCTGCTACAGAAGGCATAATGGTCGTAACGGTTCCGGTGGAAAGCAGTGTTGTAATCATCAGCCAAGAAGCCAGAGCTGCAAGGCCGCCTGTACCGTCATTATCTTCCGACATTCCAACACCAACACCAATTACAAATAAAAGCGCCATGTTATCAATAAGAGAACCGCCCGCTTTTACCAGGAACAAGCCCAGCTTATTTGCAAAGCCAACAATTTCGCCGCCCTGCATGGTTGCAGGACACAGCAGATAACCAATACCCATCAAAATACCACAGATAGGAAGACAAGCTACCGGAAGCATTAAAGCTTTCCCTAATTTCTGTAAATACTTCATAAATTTACCCCCTTGCTTTATTTTATCCCGCCCTAGCCACGGGATATTTATTTCCTTAAGGCCATAAAGCCTTAACGAACCCTTTAATCGTACAGGCATCTCCCCGCTGCCTGCACCTTCGCTGCAGTTTTACCTGCCAGCCGGACTGTAAGACCTCTTACAGATTTTCTTTCATGAAAGCTTCCAGCGCTGCTGCCGCCGCATCCTCATCTGCGCCCTCAATCGTGAAGGTAACGGTCTGCCCCTGTTTCACAGCCATCATCATCAGTGACATAATCTTCTTTGCATCACCTTTCTTCACGCCGTTATCCAGAGATACGGTGCTGGCAAACTCTGATGCTTTCTTCACCAGCAGTCCTGCCGGTCTTGCATGGATGCCAAGTTCATCAGTAATGGTGTAGGTAAACTGTTTCATGGTAATTACCCCTTTCTGTAATAAAATTATTTAAATTTCTCTGATCGCCTTCCGCAGCCCCAGCACATACGTAGGAGAAACGGAAAGTTCATCAATGCCCATATCAA
>Ga0129308_1002270_pt1 | contig 16759 bp, 17 predicted proteins | sample L827metagenome_FD_94440 | JGI IMG/M metagenome (GOLD analysis project Ga0129308, IMG submission 94440) | Ring-tailed lemur group fecal microbial communities from Wisconsin, USA - L827 metagenome | ecosystem: Host-associated > Mammals > Digestive system > Large intestine > Fecal | place: USA...
ACAACACTACCCTAACACAGGCTCGCTCCATTCGCTATTCTTTTTTCTCCTTACATTTGATGACACGCTCCCCGTGTCTTCAAATGTAAGCTCATCTGTTAACTATCATTGTAACACCTACAATTTATTGATATCTTGTTTTTTTGGAAATTTCCGCTTTACCTGAAATGCAGCAAATGGTATAATATGGTATCCTTTTATGGAAACAAACCGGAAAAGAAATCGTCCCTTATATAAGGGGAGGAGGATTGTCCATGACGGAAAGAAAGAAAAGAATATTTTCCGGGCTTTTATGTCTGTTTCTCTGCCTGGGGCTCTGCGGCCTTGTGCCGGTAACGGCCAGCGCCGAGGGAGAGATTGATAAGGTGCTGACCACGCTGTCCAATGTGCCGGTGGCCATGGATGGGGTGTATAGCATCTCGGCAGCCACCAGTACCGAGGGCTGCTATCTCACCGGTTACGGCTGGTATGACAGCAACGGCAACCCGGCGGACGGCACCTTTGAAGCCGGAAGCTACCGGGTGGAACTTACCGTCACCGCGGCGGAGGGCTATTCCTTCGCGGATGGGGTGGCAGTCTATCTGAACAATTCCCAGGTGGAATATGTGATGAACGACAGCAACAACCTGACCCTCTACCGGTACTATGACGCCCAGCTCTGGGCCCCCACCATTTTCAAGCACCCTACCACGGAGACTGTGGAGGAGGGGGAGCTGGCCTCTTTTGTGGCCATGGCCTCCTATACGGATACTTATGAGTGGACAGCCACCAGCCCCGACGGGAAAACCAGCTGCAACTGTGAGGATCTGCCCGACCTGTTCCCCGGTGTCACCATCGGCGGGGATGGGAAGGAAAAGATGAACATACGCAATATACCGGCGGAAATGGACGGCTGGACGGTGAAATGCACCTTCTCCGGCCCCGGCGGCTCGGCGGTTTCCAATGCCGCCAGCATCAAGGTGAAGCTGCCGGCCACGCCCAAGCCCACCCCTACGCCCAAACCTACGGCTACGCCCAAGCCCACGGCCACCCCGGAGGCCACGGCAAAACCGGACAGCGCGGATGACCACACCCATGAATTTTCCGAGACCTGGAGCAAGGACGCAAACACCCACTGGCACGAATGCGCCTGCGGCGAAAAGAGCCAGGAAGCCCCCCACAGCATGGAATGGACCGTGGTGACGGAGGCGACTAAGAAGGAGCCGGGCACGGAACAGGGCGTCTGCTCTGTCTGCGGCTATACTGAAACCAGAAGTCTTGCCTATGAGAAGGAGGACGATGGCGGCATCGGCTTCATGCGCTATGTGTTCTTCGGCATCATCGCCCTGATCGTGGTGATCGTGGTGGGGCTGGTGATCAGCGGCATTGCCGAAAGCAGGCGGCGGAAGCGCCGCAGAGAGGCCCGCCGTCGCCGGGAACAGCAGCGGCGCTACGACGACCGGTACTAAATAACAAACAATTTCCCCGGTGCGGTTACCATCGGCAACCGCGCCGGGGGTTTTTCAGCACAGAAAACCGCCGCCGGTTCAAGGGGCAGTGTTCATAAAACAGTTAACAGCCGCCGTAGTTTGAACTGCGGTGGCTGTTCTTGCATTTTGTCCTTTTATCCAATAATATATAATTTAACAGACCTACAAATCGGTATTTAGGGAGCAAGTTGATATGAAAATTAAAGAAATCAAGGAGAATAAAAAACAATTTCTTCCGTTGCTGCTATTAGCAGATGAGCAAGAGGATATGATAGACAGGTATCTTAATAAGGGGACAATGTATGTTTTGGACGATGATGGAGTTAAGTGCGAATGTGTGATAACAGACGAGGGGAACGGTGTCCTTGAAATCAAAAACATTGCAACTGAACCAGAATATCAGGGAAAGGGTTACGGTAAAGCACTAATTGACTTCGTTGCTACGACATACAAAGGGAAGTATTCTATATTGCAAGTTGGCACAGGGGATAGTCCGTTGACAATTCCTTTTTATGAGAAGTGTGGATTTATTCGTTCGCATAGCATTAAAAACTTCTTCACGGATAATTATGACCATTCAATATATGAAGCAGGTACTCAACTGGTAGATATGATTTATTTGCAGAAAAAAATATAAATTCCAGTTTGGCGAACAGGCACAAGGGCACGCTTCTATGTGCTTGCACTGCATCAAAGCCGCCCTTGTGTAACCAGCTTTTTTTACAGTATAAAACCGCCGCCGGATGAACCGGCGGCGGTTGATTTCATATGGGTTTTGCTTACTTGGCGTAGTCCACAGCCTTGGTCTCCCGGAAGACGTGGACTTTGATCTGACCGGGGTAGGTCAACTCTTCCTCGATCTTCTTGGCAATATCCCGGGCCAGCAGAACCATCTGATCCTCGCTGACATCCTCAGGCTTGACCATGATGCGGATCTCCCGACCGGCCTGAATGGCGTAGGAACTGGCGATCCCGGGGAAGCTCTTGGACACTTCCTCCAGCTTCTCCAGACGCTTGACGTAGTTCTCGATGTTCTCACGCCGGGCGCCGGGTCGGGAAGCGGAAATGGCATCCGCCGCCTGCACCAGGCAGGCCTCCACCGTGTGGGGCTCCACATCGCCGTGGTGAGCCTCGATGGCGTGGATCACCGCCTCGGACTCCTTGTACTTTCTGGCAATATCCACGCCGATGGTGACATGGCTGCCCTCCACCTCATGGTCGATGGACTTGCCCAGGTCATGCAGCAGACCGGCCCGCTTTGCCACATTCACATCCACGCCCAGCTCGGAAGCCAGCAGCCCCGCGATGTGGGACACCTCGATGGAGTGGTTCAGCACGTTCTGGCCGTAGCTGGTGCGGTAGCGCATACGGCCCAGCAGCTTGATGATCTCCGGGTTCAGACCGTGAATATTGGTCTCAAACACGGCCCGTTCGCCCTCGGCCTTGATGACGGCGTTGACCTCTTTCTGGGCCTTGGCCACCATTTCCTCAATGCGGGCGGGGTGGATGCGGCCATCCTGGATCAGCTTCTCCAGGGCCAGCCGGGCCACCTCACGGCGGACGGGATCAAAGCTGGAGACGGTGATGGCCTCCGGGGTATCGTCAATGATCAGGTCACAGCCGGTAAGGGTTTCGATGCTGCGGATGTTGCGGCCTTCGCGGCCGATGATGCGGCCCTTCATTTCGTCGTTGGGGAGGGGGACGACGGAAACGGTGATCTCGCTGGCGTGGTCAGCGGCGCAGCGCTGAATGGCGGTAGCGATGATCTCCCGGGCGCGGGAATCTGCTTCTTCCTTGTACTGGGTCTCGATCTCCTTTACCTTCATGGCCATCTCGTGGGTCACATCGTCCCGGATGTTGGCGATCAGGTAGGCCTTGGCTTCCTCAATGGTGAAGCCGGAGATTTTTTCCAGCATTTCCAGCTGGCTCTTTTTGACCAGAGCAACCTCCTGCTGCTGCGCCTCTACCGCGGCGATCTTGTTGCTGAGGGTGTCGTTCTTCTTTTCAACAGAGTCCAGCTTCCGATCCAGATTCTCTTCCTTTTGTTGGAGGCGGCGCTCCTGCTTTTGCAGCTCGGCGCGGCGCTCCTTGACTTCCCGCTCATATTCGGAGCGGTTTTTGTGTATTTCTTCCTTTGCCTCTACGAGAGCTTCTCTCTTTTTGCTCTCCGCACTTTTTATAGACTCATTGATGATGCGCTTGGCCTCATCCTCGGCGCTGGCGATCTCCCGCTCAGCCACCTTCTTACGATAGCTGATACCAAGTACAAAACAAACAATTGCGGCAACCGCAATGAGTACGATCCATAAAGGGGTTGGCATAGTAAGTAAACACACCTCCATTCTTTCAGAATTTTGCGGTGGTTCATTTTAGATCTATCAATCTAAGCAAGACGGCCCATAAAACGCAGCCGTCGGATTTGAAAAGAAATATGGTGCGGCGCTCCCCAGCACCGCACAATATCGCCTTGTATATTTTAGCCTCTTCCCGGTGTTATGTCAAGCAAAATGCTTCATTTTCTTTAACAAACTCTCCCGGCGGCAAAATCCATGAAAAACCGGCGGTGGGAAAGACTGGTTTCCCACCGCCGGTTTGCTCGTTCCGAAAGGCCGCGGCGCTGCTGGGCATCAGACCCGGTAAAGGCTCACCCGGTCCCCGCAGACAGCGGCAACCACCCGGTCGCCGGCGCCGATTTTTCCCTCCAGCAGCTGTTCCGCCGCCACGTCCTCAATGCAGTGCTGCACCGTCCGGCGCAGGGGGCGGGCGCCGAATTTATTGTCATGGCCCCGGTTGGCAAGCCACCGGGCCGTGTCCTCCGGCACCACAAGGGTGATGCCCAGGGTTCGGAAGCGGGCCTTCACCTGCTCCAGCAGGGTCTGGGTGATGGTAACCAGATGCTCATCCCGCAGCCGGTGGAACACAATGGTCTCATCCACCCGGTTGAGAAACTCCGGCCGGAAGGTGGTGCGCAGTTCCGCCATCACCTTTTGGTTCATGTCCTCCTCGCCCCGCCGCTGGCTGTCGCTGAAGCCCAGGGCGGGCCGGTTCTCCGTAATGGCCTTGGCGCCGATGTTGGAGGTCATGACGATCACCGTGTTGCTGAAATCCACCCGGCGGCCCGTGGAGTCGGTCAGGTGCCCGTCATCCATGATCTGCAAAAGGATGCTCCACACGTCCTCATGGGCCTTCTCGATCTCGTCAAAAAGCACCACGCTCCAGGGCTTGCGGCGCACCTTTTCCGTCAGCTGGCCCCCGTCCTCATAGCCCACGTAGCCCGGAGGGGAACCAATAAGCCGGCTCACCGAGTGCTTCTCCATATACTCGGACATGTCCAGCCGGATCATGGCGTTTTCATCGCCGTAGACCGTGGCGGCCAAGGCCCGGCACAGCTCCGTCTTGCCCACGCCGGTGGGGCCAAGGAACAGGAAGCTGCCCACCGGCCGGCGGGGATCCTTCAGCCCTACCCGGCTGCGGCGGATGGCCCGGGCCACGGCGCCCACCGCCTCATCCTGGCCGATGATCCGCTGCTTCAGCTGCTCCTCCAGGCCCTGCAAGCGCTGGCTCTCGCTCTCGTCCAGAGAGCTGAGGGGGATCTCCGTCCACAGGGACACCACCTGGGCCACGTCCGCCGCGGTGACCGTTTTCCGCTCCCCTGCCACATGGACGGCAGCCGCCGCCTCATCCAGCAGGTCAATGGCCTTGTCCGGCAGGAAGCGGTCGTTGATATAGCGCACGGACAGCTCATAGGCCGCCGTCAGGGCATCCGGGCCGAGATTGACCCCGTGATGCTTTTCCAGTGCCGGTTGAAGGCTTTGCAGCATCTCCATGGTCTGCTCCCGGCCCGGTTCCGTCACCTTCACCGGCTGGAAACGCCGCTCCAAAGCCGCGTCCTTCTCAATATGGCGGCGGTACTCCTCCGGCGTGGTGGCGCCGATGATCTGCACCTCGCCCCGGCCCAGGGCAGGCTTGAGGATATTGGCCGCGTCAATGGCGCCCTCGGCGCTGCCGGCGCCGATGATGGTGTGCAGCTCGTCAATGAACAAGATCACGTCCCCTGCCCGCTTCACATCCCGCAGGACGGATTTGACCCGCTCCTCAAAATCCCCCCGGTACTTGGTACCGGCCAGCAGGGCCGGGATATCCAGGGATACGATCCGCTTGTCCCGCAGCTCCGCCGGGGCCTGTCCCCGGCTGACACAGAGGGCCAGACCCTCCGCCACGGCGGTCTTGCCCACCCCCGGCTCCCCCACCAGAACGGGATTGTTCTTGCTGCGCCGGGATAGGATCTGGATGGCGCGGCGGATCTCATTGCCCCGGCCCACCACCGGGTCGATCCGCCCGGCGGCGGCCAGCTCTGTCAGATCCCGGCTGTACTGATCCAGCATTTTTGTGTCCGTCCGGCGGAGAGTGCTGCGGGCAGTGCCGGTCTGGGAACGGTTGTTGGAGCTGGGGTTGCCAAAGACGGCCATGATATCGGTGTAGATCTCGTTCAGATCCGCCCCCGCCTCCCGAAGGGAGGCCGCCGCGCCGCAGTCGTTCTGCCGCAGCAGGCCCAAAAGCAAATGCTCCGTGCCGATATAGCCCTGCTGAAGCTGCCGGGCTTCCTGGGCCGCCTGCTCCACTGCCCGCCGGGCCCGGGGGGTAAGCCCCTGTTCCGGCCGGCCGGGACTGCCGGAGCCGTTGGCGCGCAGCACGATCCGCCGGAGCATGGCCTTGTCGATCCCGTGGCGCAGCAGGATCCGGGCCCCCAGGCCGTCGTTCTCCATCATAATGCCCAGCAGCAGATGCTCCGTACCGATATAGCCGTGGCCCATCTCCCCGGCGGCCAGCCGGGCGTTCTCAATAGCCAGTTCCGCCCGCTGGGTGAATTTTTCATTGCTTTTCATAAGGCAAGCCCCCTTATCCGGTGCATATATAATTTGTATTATCCATCTTTTGCCCCGCTGAAACCGTTGAATTTCGGGGCCGTCCTGAAAAATTATCGCCATCTTTTGCCGAAAATATCGCGGTAACAAAATTTTATAATTGATTTTTGCATAAGATGTGTTACAATGATACCACGATCCTGAGTGGTCAAATAACATAGGGAGGTAACATCATGGCTTTTGTTATTACCGATGAGTGCCTGTCCTGCGGTTCCTGCGCAGCTCAGTGCCCTGCTGAAGCAATCGACATGGGCGATCTGCACTACGAGATCGACGCCGAGAAGTGCCTGGAGTGTGGCGCTTGCGCCGCTCAGTGCCCTGCCGAGGCAATTGTTCAGGAGTGATCTTCTAAACAAACATAGAATGAAGGGCGATGTGCATCGCCCTTCATTCTTTTCAATCGTTGACAAAGTCTTTTTGACTTTGTCAACGAGAAAGCTTGCACTTCATTCGATGCCTCAATGTACTGCGTACATTTCGACACCCATTCCGTGAGAAGTGTTTTCTGCGACGTACACGCCGCCGCAGAAAACGATTGAAATTCTTTTTTTCGCTGCGGCGAAAAAACGCTGCGAGGCTTTGTCTACCGTCAGAATGAAGGGCGATGTGCATCGCCCTTCATTCTTTATATTCTATATTCTTTATTTTTGGGAAAGGCGGCGTGCTATGCCGGAATTTACAGCACTTTGGAAAAACGGCCCGGTGTTCGCCCAGGCAGAGCATTTCCGCCTGAGCACGGACTGCGTTCTGCTGGCGGACTTTGTCCGGCTCAGCGGTGTCCGGCGGGGCATCGATCTGGGCTGTGCCTCGGGGGCCATCGCCCTGCTGCTGCTCTGCCGCAGTGCGGGACTGCACATGACCGGGCTGGAGTTGGTGGAGGAAGCCGCCCTCCTGGCCCGGGAGAATATGGAGAGGAACGGCTTTACGGAGCGGAGCCGGATCCGCCAGGGGGATATCCGCCAGCACCGGGCGCTGTTTTCAAGCGGCAGCTTTGATCTGGTGGTGGCAAACCCGCCCTATTTTCCGGTGGAACGGGGCTATCTGTCCCCGGAGGAGGGGCGGCGGAACGCCCGGGGCGAGACGCTGTGCACCCTGGAGGACATCTGTGCGGCGGCAGCCTTTCTCTGCCGCACCGGGGGCAGCTTCTGCCTGGTGCATAAACCAGAGCGGCTGGCGGAACTGTTGGAGGCCATGCGTGAGCACGCTTTGGAGCCCAAGCGGCTGCGGCTGGTCTGCCACCGGGCGGACAGCGCCCCCAGCCTGGTTCTGGTAGAAGGGCGGCGGGGCGGCAAGCCGGGAATGCAGGTACTGCCCATGTTGATTCTGCGCAACCCGGACGGCAGCGAGACAGAAGAAGCCCTGCGCATCTACCATAGAATTTAGCAAAAAGAATACAGGGCCGCACCCATTGGGATGCAGCCCTGTATTCTATGTTTTTTCTTCACCGGTCATATTTTTCTGCTCAGCGTGGCAATGCAGTCCTGGCAGACGCAACGGCCCTTGTAACTGATCAGGTCGCGCACACTGTCGCAAAAAACGCAAGCATCCTGGTACTTACGAAGAATAATGCTGTCACCCTCAACGTAGACCTCAAGAGTGTCCTTCTCCGCAATATCTAGGGTGCGCCGCATTTCTATAGGCAGTACAATACGCCCCAGCTCATCGACCTTGCGCACGATTCCAGTGGATTTCATTATTCCTCACTCCCCCCATTTATAATATGACTGTGGCAACATTATAACGAATTCCCGCCGTAAATCAAGAAGTCAAGGCGGATTCACAGAAATTTAACATTACCATTTATTGACAGAAAGTTCCATTTTTTGCCAAAAGCAGCTGGTTTCCCCCGAAAACATTCTCTGATTTGCTCGTTTATTGCCAAGGGTGCTGACGAGAAAGCTTCGCTTGTCCATAAGTTGCGGCGGCCTGGCCCCGGCAAAAGAGATTTTGCCGAAAGAGAGCGGCACCAGAGGGGTATTATCCTTTCAGGATAGAAACTGTATTGCAATTCTCTTGTCTTTGTAGTATAATCCTGGCAAGAAAAGAGAGAAAAGGTGATGTTTATGTACGACCGTATCGGCGAACTGATTGCCCGGCGGCGCAAGGAGCTGGGGATGAACCAGAGCGAGCTTGCCGCCAAGCTGAACCGGATGGGCTTCTCCCTTTCCAATCAGGCCATCTCCAAATGGGAGAACGGTTCCACCCTGCCCAACGCCCGGCAGTTTCTGACCCTGTGCGATGCGCTGGGGGTGGACGATATCCGGGGTGTTTTCTCCGGCAAGGGGGAGGGACTGCTTTCCGGTCTGGACAGAGAGGGCCGGAAGCTGGTGATGGATTATGCCCAGCTGCTGAGGGACAGCGGCCGTTACAGCCAGCAGCTGCCCCCACGCACGCTGCCACTCTACTCCCTGGCTGTCTCCGCCGGAACGGGCCAGTTCCTGGATGGCGAGGATTATGAGATGGTGGAGGTGGGCCGGGAGGTGCCGGATGGGGCCAATTTCGGCGTCCGCGTGGCCGGGGACAGTATGGAACCTCAGTTTCACGATGGGCAGATTATCTGGGTGCGCCAGCAGCGCAGCCTGATGACCGGGGAGATCGGCATTTTCCTCTATGACGGCAATGCCTATCTCAAGCAGCTGGTGGCCCATGAGGAATCCCTGGCGCTCCACTCCCTGAACCCCAAATACGCCGATATTGTCATTTCCCCGGAGCTGCCCCTGCGGGTGCTGGGGAAGGTAATGCGTAAATAGCAAAGGCAGGCCGCAGCCTGTTCCCTTTCCCCAGGCCCTCCTGGCAGCCCCGGAAGGGCCTGGGGATGGTTTTTCCTGCCCTCCCCTTTCCTCCGGTTCCGCAATGTCCGCTGGGAAGAACTTTATTTTTTTATTGATTTCTGCCAAAAATATCCCCCCGGGGGGCTTCCGCCGGGTTCCGCTAGCTGTTAAAATGAATCCATCACAGAAAATTCAAGTGATGGAGGAGAAAAATGAACGGTAAAAAATTCCTGTCGCTGCTGCTGGCAGCACTTTTAGCCATAACGGTTCTGACCGGCTGCGGTCAGGCACAACCCACCCCCACAGCGGTGCCTGCCCCGGAGGCACCGGCAGCGGAAGCGCCGGCCGCCGAAACCGGCACCCGCGCCATTATCGATGGTCTGGGCCGGACGGTGGAGGTGCCCGAGAAGGTGGAGCGCATTGTCACCCTGGGCAACGCTTCCCGCATGGCCGTCTATTTGCAGCTGGCGGATAAGATGGTGTCGGTAGCCTCCGGGGATCAGAGCGAGAGCCTGTTCATGGCTTACGGCGTGTACAATCAGGAGGCCTGGGCCGATCTGCCCCAGGTGTCCTCCGGCGGCTATGGGGAGATCAACCCGGAAGCCATTCTGGAGCTGGAGCCGGATGTGATCCTCTGCACCTTTGAGGAGGACATTGTGGCCAACATCGAAGATCAGCTGGGCCGGATGGTAGTGGCCGCCCCCCAGGGTAACCTGTTTGAAGAGGACTATGAGCAGGCCCTGCGCATTTTTGCCGATGCCTGCGGCGTACAGCAGCGGGCGGAGGATGTGATCGCCATGATCCACGGCTGTCTGGATGACCTGAACGCCCGCACGGCGGAGATTCCCGAGGAAGCCAAGCCCCTTTGCCTGGGGGCAGCGGCCACCTTCCGGGGCGGCCACGGCATTGGCGGTGTTTACTCCAACAACGCCATCTTTGCCGCCATCAACGCCAGGGACGCGGCGGCAGGACTGGCCGAGGGACCCAAGGGCGTGGAAGTGGACAAGGAGCAGGTTCTGGCCTGGGATCCGGACATCATCATTCTGGACGCAGGCAATCTGGAACTGATTAACACCGAATATGCGGAGAACCCGGCCTTCTTCCGGCAGCTCAGCGCTGTAAGCAAGGGGCAGGTCTACCAGTGGCCCAACTCTACCGCCAACTACACCAATGTAGAGATCCCCCTGGTCAGCGGCTATTACGCGGGCAAGCTGATCTATCCCGAGGCTTTTGCCGATGTGGATTTTGAGGCCAAGGCCAATGAGATCTTTGATTTTTTCCTGGGCCATGAGGGCTATCTGGAGCTGCTGAACAGCAGTGGTCTGGGCTATGGCAGCGTGGCGCTGGGCGAGTAAAGAAAGAAAAAGCAAGGTGAACTGAGGGTGCAGAGCAAAACGAGCACGAATTTGCGGCAATATGAACTTCATACCCGAAAGAAAAAGCTGGCGCTGGTTCTGGCGCTGCTGGTGACTTTGGCGGCAGCGATGCTGTACATGGGCATCGGCTCCATGCGTCTGAGCCTGACGGAGATTCTGCGGGTGCTTTTTGGAACCGGGGAGGCAAAGCACGTCACCGCCATCCGGAATATCCGGCTGCCCCGGGTGCTGGCCGCCATCCTGATCGGGTCGATTCTGGCCGCCTCCGGCGCGGTGATGCAGTGCGTACTGCGCAATCCTCTGGCCTCCGCCTCCACCCTGGGTGTCTCCCAGGGGGCGGCCTTCGGCGCGGCCCTGGGCATCATTGTTTTCGGCGGGGGGATGATCACCAACTCCAACTCCAATTCCACCGTCTCCATCAGCAATCCCTATATCGTCACCCTCAGTGCCTTTGTGTTCGGTTCGGTGTCGTCACTGGTGGTCATCGGCATCTCCCGCATGAAGCAGGGCATCGGCCCCGGCGCTCTGGTGCTGGCCGGCACGGCGCTGAGCGCCATGTTCTCCGGCGGCAGCACCCTGCTGCAATATTTTGCGGATGATACCTCTCTGGGCGCCGTGGTGTTCTGGACCTTTGGAAATCTGGGCAATGTAGGCTGGCGGGATCTGCGCTTTCTGGCCGCGATTTTTGCCCTCTGCTTTGTCTTTTATTTCTGCCACCGCTGGGACTATAACGCCATGGAGGCCGGGTATGACACGGCCAAAAGCCTGGGCGTCAATGCCGACCGGCTGATGCTGGTGAGTATGGCGGTCTGCTCCCTCTCCGCAGCCGCCGCCGTGTCCTTTGCGGGGATTATCAGCTTTGTGGGGCTGATTGCCCCCCATATGATGCGTTATTTTGTGGGAAAGGATTACCGCTATCTGATCCCCGGCTCGGCCATCTGCGGTGCCCTGCTGCTGATCCTGGCGGACGCCGCGGCCAAGCTCATTGACCCGCCGGTGATTTTGCCCATCGGGGCCATCATGTCCTTTATCGGCGGGCCGGTGTTCCTGATCCTGCTGTTTCGGGGGAGGGACGGAAATGGTTGAACTGCAAGACCTTCGTTTTTCCTACGGGCGGGATGCCGCCCCGGTATTGAAGGACGTGAGCTTTCAACTGGAGAGCGGCCGCTGCGCCGCCATTCTGGGCAACAACGGGGCCGGCAAGAGCACCCTGCTCAAATGCATTGACCGCATTCTCCGGCCTCAGGCCGGGCGGGTGATGGTGGACGAGCAGGATGTGTTCACCCTGTCCAATAACGACATGGCCCGGCAGGTGGCCTATGTGGCCCAGAACGCCCGTGCCTCTGACCTGTCGGTCTTTGACACGGTGCTGCTGGGCCGGCGGCCTTACATTCGCTGGGACGCTTCGGCAGCGGACCGGCAGCTGGTGATGTCCCTGCTGGAGCGGCTGGGGCTGGAACATCTGATGATGCGCAGCCTTTCCCACCTGTCCGGCGGTGAGGCCCAGAAGGTGCTGCTGGCCAGGGCCCTGGCCCAGGAACCCCGGCTGCTGCTGCTGGATGAGCCCACCAGCAACCTGGATCCCCGCAACCAGCATGAGGTGATGCAGCTGGTGCGGAAGATCGCCCGGGAGAAGGATATCTGCGTCATTACCGTGCTCCACGACCTGAATCTGGCCATCCGCTACTGCGACCGCTTCCTGTTTCTGAAGGATGCCTCTGTCTACGCCAGCGGCGGGGTGGAGTGCATGAACCCGGAAACCATTGAAGCGGTATACGATATGCATGTGCACACTATAGAATACATGGGGATTCCGGTCATTGTCCCCTTCCCCAATGTACCCACCGGGCATGAGAGCTGACGAAAGGAGACAGCATGGACGAACTTTCTGCGGAAAAATGGAACAGCTCCGCCGGGGATTACCAGCGGGCTTTCAAGCTGGGACAGAACGACTACAATCAAGCCGTTCTCGCTTTCTGGCAGGAGCAGGGGATGCTGCGCCCCGGCTGCCGGGTGCTGGATATCGGCTGCGGTGTGGGCAAGTACGGAGTGCTGCTGGCCGCTTTGGGCTGTGATGTGACTTTGACGGATGTCTCCCCGGAGATGCTGCGCCTTGCGGAGGAAAACATGGCCGCCAGCACCAGTCCCTGGCGCTGCTTTGCCTGTGATTTCCACGCCATTACCGGGCAGGAGCCGGTGTTTGCCCCGGGCTTTGATTTTTCCTTTTCCACCATGTCCCCCGCGATCCACGATGTGGACACCGTAAAAAAAATGAGCGGTATGACCCGGGGCTGCTGCTTTCTCTCCCGCTTCTGTGCCTGGGAGCAGCCGCTGCGGGATGAGGTACTGCGCCGGGCCGGGCTGCCCCCCAGAGGAATGTTCGGTGATCTGGCGGCAGACTGCGATGCCCTGATGCAGGCCGTTTCCGAGGCCGGTTTCCGGCCACAGCTGCGCTATGCGGACTATAGCTGGTCAGACCGGCGTACACCGGAGGATATGGCCGACTATATGCTTCGGCACTATTGGGATGCCGCCGAGGGCCGGGAGGCCGCGGGGAAGGCCCTGGAAGAAGCCGCCCGGAGCCTTTGCGACGGTCAGGGCCTGCTCAGCGACGGGGTAGACACCAAGGTTGCCTGGATCTACTGGGATGCCAGGGTTTGATCCGGCTCGACCTTTTGAAGAAGGAGAACGCATGATACAGGAATTATATAAACAGGCCGGGGGCTTCCACGGCCATTTCTGCCCCGGCCTTGCCATCGGGGTGCGGGCCGCCTGGGAGGCCCGTAAGGCCCTGGATCCGGAGGAGAACGGGTCGTTGCAATGCCTGGCGGAGGCCACCGCCTGCTGGCTGGACGGCATCCAATTTGTGCTGGGCGCCACCACGGGAAACGGCCGCCTGAAGGTGGACGACCGGGGAAAGGCCGCCTTCAATTTCTATGCCCCGCAGACCGGGGAGAGCCTGCGGCTGTACCTGAAGGAGCTGCCCACCGGGCTTCCCAAGCAGGCGCTGATCGACTTCATCCTGACTGCGCCGGAAACGGAGATTTTCCAGCAAGGGCCTACCCGGCTGTTCTTCCCGGCAGCGGGGGAAAGGGCGGCGGAGGCCGTCTGCTGCCGCTGCGGCGAACGGGTGCGGCTGAACCGGGCGCAGAAGATCGGCGAAGAAATCGTCTGTCAGGACTGTGCAATTTAAATGCAGTTTAAAAGCAACTGAAAGCCATATCAAAGCCTATCAAAAGGGCACCGAAAGACGGATCTCTTTCGATGCCCCTTTTTGCGCTGTTTGTCTTGACATTTTCCCGGAGAAAATTTATAATCAAGTTATATAAATTATTTATATAACTTGATTATAAAAGGAGGGGTGCGGCTATGCCGAAACAGCGGATCACAAAAGAGATGGTGGTAGATGCCGCCTTTGCCATCGCACGGCAAAAGGGAATAGAAAACGTGCTGGTCAAGAGCATTGCGAAAGAACTGGGCTGCTCAGTGCAGCCTATCTACAGCTATTGTGAAAATATGGAGGGGCTTCGTGAAGCGGTGGGCAACAGGGCGAGGGCTTTTATCCGGAAATACGTTGCGGCCCATCTCGACAGGAATGACCCCTTCCGCAGCACCGGCCGGGCCTACATTCAGCTGGCGAAGGAGGAGCCACATATCCTGAAAATTTTTCTCGCCCAGCAGCGCAGAAACATCTCCTCCCTGAAAGACATTTATGAGACGGAGACCGACCCGCAGATGGCGGAGGCGGTGGCAAAGGCATGGGGCATTGACGTGGAAAGCGCCCGGCAGCTGCATCTGAACATGCTCATCTACACCATCGGTCTGGGGACGATCCTCTCCGTTTCCTCGCCGGGAATCCCAATGGAGGAGATTTTTTCGCAGCAGGAGCAGGCACACCAGGCGTTCGTGAACGAGGTTATAAGACAGAGGGAAGCAAAGCAATGAAAACAGCGGTAATTTACAACTCACAGACCGGTTTTACCAGGCGGTACGCGGAATGGATCGCGGAGGCGGCAGGCGCCGATTGCTTCACACTGGCAGACACCAAAGGGCAGGATTTTGATTCCTATGACGCCATCGTTTTCGGCAGCTGGGCCTGTGCCGGCAGGATCAGCAAGCTGGCCTGGTTCAAAGCGAATTGGGAAAAGTGGCAAGGCAAGAGGTTGATCGTATTCTGCACCGGGGGAAGCCCGGCGGAAAGCCCGGAAATTGACGCCTTTTTAAGCGGCAATTTCAGCCAAGCGGAACGGGAACAGCTGTGCCTGTTCTACTGTCCCGGCGGCTTTAACTATGAAAAAATGCCGGCAGGGTCAAGGCTGATGATGAAACTGTTCCGGAAAATGGTGGGCGCAAAAAAGGAGAAAACCGAAGCCGATCGGGAAATGTTGAAAATGATCTCCCGTTCCTACGATATCTCCGACAGGAAATATATCGAGCCGATCCTGGAACTTCTGGAGATATAGGAAATACTTACGGCCTTGGCCGCCCCTGTTTTTCATTTTCTGCTTGACAGCGGGCTGCCTGTTGTTTATTCTATCAGCTTAGAAACAAACAAGACAGGAGTACGCCATGAGAAATCTTATCGACATTACCGACCTCTCCGTGGAGGAGATCGATGCCCTCATCGCCACGGCGGAGGATATTATCGCGAATCCGGCCAGGTACAGTCAGGCCTGCGCCGGCAAGCAGCTGGCCACGCTGTTCTTTGAGCCTTCCACCCGCACCCGGCTCAGCTTTGAATCGGCCATGCTGTCCCTGGGCGGCAGCGTGCTGGGCTTTTCCGAAGCGGCCTCCAGCTCCAGCGCCAAGGGGGAGACGGTGGGCGACACGATACATGCCGTCAGCTGCTATGCGGATATCATTGCCATGCGCCACCCCAAGGAGGGCGCGCCCTATGCCGCCGCCCAGGTGGCAGAGGTGCCCATCATCAACGCCGGGGACGGCGGCCACAACCATCCCACCCAGACCCTCACTGACCTTCTCACCATCCATCGGGAGAAGGGCCGGCTGGATAACTTCACCGTGGGCTTCTGCGGCGACCTGAAGTTTGGCCGCACGGTTCACTCCCTGGTCAACGCCCTGAGCCGCTATGAGAACATCCGTTTCGTGCTGATCTCCCCCCTGGAGCTGAAGCTGCCCCGGTACGTGAAGGAGGAGGCCCTGAAAAGCAAAGGCATCCCTTATACCCAGACAACAGATCTGGAATCTGTTCTCCCCCAGCTGGACATTCTCTACATGACCCGTGTCCAGCGGGAGCGCTTCTTCAACGAGGAGGAATATCTGCGGCTGAAGGACAGCTATGTGCTGACGCCGGAGAAGCTGGAAAAGGCCAAAGCAGACCTGTCCATCCTCCATCCCCTGCCCCGGGTCAACGAGATCGATGTGGCGGTAGACAAGGATCCCCGGGCGGCCTACTGGCGGCAGGTGAAAAACGGCAAGATGATACGCATGGCGCTGATCATGAAGCTGCTGGGCGTGGAAGTGTGAGAGGAGTCGGGAAGCATGAACATTGACAGCATTCAAAACGGTGTGGTTCTGGATCATATCCAGGCCGGTAAAAGCATGGAGATCTACCAGTACCTGCACCTGGATCAGCTGGACTGCTCGGTAGCCATCATCAAGAACGCCCGCAGCGGCCACATGGAACGGAAGGATATCATCAAGATCGATTCTCCGGTAGATCTTGATCTGGATGTTCTGGGCTATATCGACGCCAACATTACCGTCAATATCATCCGGGACGGAAAGCTGGTGGAGAAAAAGCATCTGGCCCTGCCGGAAAAGCTGGTGAATGTGATCCGCTGCAAGAACCCCCGCTGCATCACCGTCTCCGAGTCCCAGCTGGACGCCATTTTCAAGCTGAGCAACCGGGCGAAGCACACTTACCGCTGCGCCTACTGCGACACGGAGTACCGCCAGAAATAAACAAAGCATCCTTTGTCCTACTGCTCCCTGTCCCCCTCTCAGTCAGCCTGCGGCTGACAGCTCTCCCGGAGGGCGAGCCTATGAAAATTGCCGCTTCCGCTCATGCCCCCGGGGGCGAGCCTTTGGCTGCCACCCCTTGGCGCCCTCGTAAAGGAGCAAGAATGCTAAGGAAGGGGCTGTAGCGAAACAGTCCCAAAAAAGAAGAGACCGAGACGGCTAAAAACAGTCGCCTCGGTTTCCTGTTTGTGGTAAAATGAAGGTGTGAAACAACATCTACCGCATAAAGATTATGG